>NPIE01002690.1_pt2 | contig 90497 bp, 76 predicted proteins | sample 8637661 | NCBI WGS metagenome assembly NPIE01 (sample SAMN07420842, study PRJNA396082) | bioreactor metagenome | isolation source: sample BA12 brine-fed electro-methanogenic bioreactor BA | place: Japan: Kochi | collected 2016-12-09
ATGCTGATACAATTGAATCTCCAGATACAAGAGTATTGAGCGATTATGCTCGATATGTGTGCATTTTTATGCACCTAATATACTCTATCCCTTTGCGCTGAAAAGGGTTATGGCTTCAGTATCAAGCCTTATTTAGGCTCATAATAATTATGGTAACACATGTATACGTCCTACATCTTCTAATTATTGACGGTTTGTATGAAGTTCCAGCTAGTCGAAATTATAACTTCAAGGTTAAAAGAGATCCGCAAACGCCCATTACTTCATCAGTAACTCTTATGCAGTAAACCCCGGAAGGAAGAGCTTCGAGAGTGTGATTATGAACTGACAAAGTACCATTTGTGGGCAGCAACTCGTCTGAGAATGCCAATCTGCCATCCATACTGTATAGCTTCACCGAATAGGGGGTTTCTTGATCGGGTACTGCTAATTGGATAGAGGTATCCCAAGGAGAACGCAACGCACTTACTTCAATAGAAGTGGCTGTGTTATCATATCCTGTCTCCAGCTGAATCCCTTTCCCATCATCACATATTTCGAAAACCCATATCCGATCATCATCTACACCACTAAATACGTGGCCACATCCATATAATTGAAGAGGATCCAGACTGGAAGCAGACATACTCCGCATTTCTGCTACTTCACCATTGTTTAGCTGAATATCAATCGGGAGGAAACACACCAAAGTTGTGCTTCCTAACCTGAATGGAATCGTTGTATTATTGATTATTGTTTTAGTTATCAAGACACCATAACGCTCCTGTCCTGATTTTTCTCTTGCATTCGAGAAACCGATTACACCCTCATCAGCTAATTCGCAATGCATAATACCAAGGTTTTCATAGGCTGCCAAAGCATCGCCTGCTCCATTTGTGACAATATCAGAGTCAATTTCCACGCAGGATAGACCATTCCAGGACCATAACACTGGAACAATTGCTTCGGTGCCTGAGCATGAACCATTACCGAAGTAGATGAAGGTGTTGTCTGCAACTTCAGCCAAGGGGCCTTCAAGGAAAGAGTACCCACTCTCTGTGTGGTAGCCACGATGCATGGTGCCGTTATGATAGACCCCGAAGTAAAGCCTGGATCTTGAAATGCCCCCGAATCCTCCAAGTATCTGACTCCCGTTCGTTGAGCTTATCAGTACTTTTTCCCACGACTGAACAGTCATGTCAGTATAGAAAGCCTGCGAAGTACCCCTATAGCAAAACTGGAGAAAACCGCGCATCACATCAGAAGTGTGGTCAGGGTAGTACCATCCACAGGCAACATATCTACCATTATCGGTATACATTGCATCTCGGTACTCATGATCATTATGGTCTCGTTCTCCTGTGAGAAGAGGAGAAAATGCATGGGCTACAGGGGTATCCTCATCATCAAGAATCCCGACTGCAAGTAATCTTGATTCAGGTCGCCATTCAGGATTATCAACACTACATTGGTAGTAACCGAGATATACATAACCAGGATTGTTATTCTCATCCTCATAGGGAATTACTACATAGGCATCATCATCAAGATGATAAGCCTCTGGACCAGTTCCGTAATACTCTGAACGAAAGAGTTCCTGTGCCGCACTTTCCAATGGATCAAGTTCTAACTTCATTGCAAGTGCATATCTGCGCTGGAGAACATCATTTCCGCTATATTCTATATCACAAAGATATCCAGCAATAACAACATCATTTGCACTTACATGCAAGATGTCCTCAGCCCGAGCAGAATCCCAATCATTTGGCACAAATAAATCCCAGCTAAGTAGAGAATAGGAAGCAACCAAGGACATTAGAACTACGCTAAACATGATATCTCCTTTCAAGATTAATTTGCAGAATAAGTAGATTGTACCTATAGAGAACATTACATGCTTTGTCAACACGCCAACAGACGATATAACGACGCAACCCGCACTGGAGAGGCCGGAGAACTGCTGTCTGGTGACCAGAGACATCTGATTGCGCTGTCCAGGGCCGTTCTGGCCGACCCAATTGTCCTTATCTCGACGAAACCACCGCCGTTATTGACACACTCACCGAGAAGAAGCACCGTGAAGCCGTGTCTGAGGTATCCAGGGGAATGACCACCATCATATTAGCCCACAGATTCGAGTAAGCTTTCCTTCAGCAGCGGTTTCTGACCGCTCATTACCTTATTCCCCACGGATCTTCTCCATGCAGGCTCTTGTTCGAAGCCCCCGGGGGTGATCCTTGCGCTCAAGCATCAGCAGGGCCATAAGAGACGTCTTCTCGCCGGTATCCGACCACCACTTCATGGTCTTCTCCGGGATCATTGTCAGGCAGGTCTTGACCGAGCAACAAATAAGTACTACTATTTGTGGCATATACGAAAGGATAACAATGGCACATTCTGTTGACAGTAAAATATATAACAGAATTAAAGGCCATGGTAAGGGTTGGATATTCACTCCGGCTCATTTCATGGATCTGGGAAGCAGGACGGCGGTGGCAACAGCGCTGATGAGATACAATCGCAGTAACATGATCAGACAGATCGCGCGGGGACTCTACGAATACCCTCGCGAAGACCCGATTCTCGGAGTCCTTGCGCCTTCAGTTGAGAAAATCATGGATGCTCTTGAAGAAAGGGATGCAGTACACCTTCAACCTTCCGGCGCCTATGCGGCCAACCTGCTTGGATTGAGTGAGCAGGTTCCTATGAAGATCGTGTTTCTCACCGACGGTCCTGCAAGAAAACTGAAGATCGGCAGCCTGAGCATCGAACTGAGGCGCACCACGCCAAAAAACATGATAACAGCGGGCAGGATCAGTGGAACCGTCATCCAGGCTCTTCGGTGGCTGGGGCAGAAGAATGTTGACAGCAGGATTGTCTCCCTCCTGCGAGAACGGCTGGACAGGAAAAGCCTGGCTATCCTGAAGAGGGACATACACTATGCACCTGTTTGGATCGCGGAGATCATCAGATCTCTCTGCGGAGAGGATCAGCGGCCTTGACAGGATATCTTCTTCAGGCAGTAGAACGGCGCAGGGACTACCTGACGATGAGCAGGGAGATGTTCTTTGGAGAAGTTCCGGAATTCGATGAGGTTTCAGGCGTGATTGAGGATTTCCAGAACAGCTTCAACGACGGCTGACAGCAAAGTCGAAAGACCTCAGCATCACATAAAGGAGCGGGGATCGCCCGGGGGGATGCCGGTCTGGCCCACGCTACCTGTCATCGGTATCTGAACCTGCTTGAGACCGGATGTCAATTGGAAAAGGTGCGGCCATACACTTCCAATCCCACCACTGCCTTGGTCAAGAACCCGAAGCTGTTCTAGAACGATTCGGTAAGCATGAACGATTCAGCTTGCATCTGAATCGTCCAATGATTATAAATTGAACATGAAAAACCTGCGAGAGAAAACCGAGAGATATCTGAGGGAATTTGAAAAAACTCCCTTTTCATTAAAACCGGAGGATGCTCCAAGGCTTCCGCTGGTGTTGCGTGAACGCTACAGGATGTTCGTTTCCTGGCTGTTCGGGCGCGAATGGCTACTGGCGATGGAGGCGGATGGCTGGGAATCAGGTACTCCAACCGAGTACAGGCAGCACCTGCAGCAGATAGCCCAGGCCACCGGCAAAGATCACATCGCAGTGGTTCTTTCCGCGATTTCAGCTAGGGTGCGCAATCGTATGGTGCAGATGGATATTCCTTTCATCGTTCCCAATACTCAGATTCACCTGCCCCTGGCTGTGGTGAACCTGAAGGAAAGCTATCCTGTGCCCCGATCTGATACGGGCAAAGCTCTGTCCCCTGCAGCTCAGGTCCTCTTCATATTCCAGTTGCAGAGGGGGGGGCTCGAAAATCAATCCTTCAAGGACATTTCGCGAAGGGTGGGTTATTCCCGGGCGTCGATATCCGCGGCGTGTGCTGAGCTGGAGCAGAACCACCTGTGCAGGACTTTCAGGAAAGGAAAAGAGCAGCGCATGGAATTCCACCGCCCTACCGGGGAAGTGTGGGAGACGGCACTGCCATTGCTCAAATCCCCGGTCCGAAAGACCCACTGGGTGACCTGGACTCGTCAGCCTCTTCCCGAGGCACGACTGGCCGGCATTTCAGCTTTGTCGCGAATCAGTCGCCTGACTGATGACAGAAACTCAACATATGCCCTGAAGGAAAAGGCTGTGAATGAAGGCCTGGAAAAGGGACACATTCACAGCAGTGCTGACCCCTATGAAGCTGATGCACTGCTGGAAGCATGGAGTTATGATCCTGCTTTGATCTCAGAAGGTGACGCGGTTGACCGCCTTTCCTTGTTTCTCAGTCTTCGCCGGAATCCTGACGAACGGGTCCAATCCGCACTTGCAGACATGATGGAAGACTTCCCATGGCGGTAAGAGGACTCGATTTGCTCAGTGAACGATTCACCGATTTTCGGAACGCTTTTGTCCTCATCGGTGGAGCTGCCTGCGATCTTTGGTTCAGCGATCAGAACCTTTCCTTCCGTACCACTCGGGATTCTTATCCCTCAACCTGCTGGGCGACCACTTGTACAGCCCCTTCATTGATCCGGGGCTGCGTTCCAGCAGGTAGAACACCGCAGTTACCACCGTGAAAACCCATACGGCGTATGTGACGAGGTCGCCAGTGATGGAGGTAAGCCCCTGGAGGAAACCGACGCCAGCGAAGAGGAAAGGCAGCAGCGCTATGTGTTTTGCAGTGTTAGTCAAGTGCTTTTCGGTGCTGATGCAGCTTTGCTTCGGTGTGTTACCTGTGGTTCCTGCAGATCAACCGAGCCGGGCTGAGAGCAGCCGCCCTATCTGACCGACCATGTAAAGTGGAAGTGAGAGTAGATCGAAGGATACTCTTTCGGTGCCTATGCCGTGCTGTATCCGCTGCAGAGACGGGGGATTCATGTCCAGTCGTACTGCTGTTGGTGAACCCTTCTCCATCACGAACCGGAGAAGGGATTTCATGCTTCCTGATGCTCCGGCCTTTACCTCCAGGGGGACCACTCCCCGGGGACCTTCCAGCAGGAAATCAACCTCGGCATTACCTGTTCGCCCCGCTCGAAGCCAGTAGTAAAGCTCAGGTCTTTCCCATGAAGGCGCCCTGTAAAGCAGATGCTGGGCGATGAGCTGCTCCGCAAGGCGACCGGAGTTGATGAACTTCCGGCTGAGGAGAGTGTTCTGATCCAGCCTCGACATTCCGGTTGTGTGGGCGGCAAGCCCAACATCCAGGAAGTACAGCTTGTAAACATCGGGGGTAGCTTCCGCTCCCAGAGGGAGGCCGTTCCCATGGGTGTGCACCGCGGGAGAGATAACTCTGGCATCTGTAAGGTACTCTATGGCCCTGCGGATCTTCCCGGCTCTGTGTTCCGGGGCAATGTGGCTGTAGATGACCTTGTCGCCTGCAGTGGCCGGCACCCGATCGAATACCCTTCGAAGCAGGGAAATGTCTGTACTTGAGGCGTACTTCGCACAGTCGTCACGGAATGTGTTAATGATGGATGCCTGAAGCCTTGCCACCTCCTCGGCTCTGCCCGTCTCCAGCCAGGCTTCGGCAACCTCGGGCATGCCTCCCACAATGAAGAACTTCCTGAGGGCTTCACACAGATTCCTGTGCGCGGCGGATGGAAATGATCTTCCAGGTTCCCATCCCTTCAGCAGTTCAAGTTCCATCCCAAGCTCTCCAGTACCCTCAATGAACTCCTCCACGGAAAGCGGACCCATGAAGAGGTACTGCATCCTTCCAACGGGAACCGTTGAAACGCTTTCCTTCAGCTCTAAATCCAGCAGGGAACCGGCAGCCGCCCAGCGCAGTTCCGGGAAGTCCTCAGCCAGGTAGCGGAGGGCGGAGAAAGCGGAGGGCGCAGCCTGCACCTCATCAAGGAAGACGATGTCTCCGGGATCAGGGGATCTGCCTGCGGTGAAAGCTATCTCCTCCAGTATTCTCCCGGTGTCTTTCCCGGAGAAAACCTCCTCCAGACCTGGATGCCTCTCCAGGTTCACCTCGCAAAGGCCTGCTTCTCCGCTGCGAACAGCCGACAGACTGCGTATGGCAGTTGTTTTACCCACTTGCCTGGCACCCCTCAACACAAGGCATTTGGGCCTCCGCGAGGACAGCCAGTCTTCAATATCCCTCATAACATCCCTATATATCATCACACCATCCGTTCAAACATGCCCCTGTTTCGTCACTACTATTGCTGAAACATGCCCCTGTGTCAACATAGGATAGGAATGCATGTTGAGATGAGCCAATGAAGAGGCGTCGGCAGAGCATTGCGCAGTAACCCGGTGGGGAACCTTGGGTAAAGGTCAGGCTGGTGGCCTTGAAACTTCCACCCTGTTCCTGCTCAGGTGCTTGCCCCGGTAAATGGCGCGGTCGGCGTTTCGAATGACTGCCTCGACGGGAACGCCGCCCCCCTGACAAAGGCCGAATGTCATGGTGAGGGGAATGCTGTGTCCCCCCGCCCGGAGAGGTTCGGCCTGGATGATCGTCCTGAGGTTGTCCGCCACCAAGGCTGCGTCTTCCTTGTCGGTGTCTTTGATGTCTTCAGGTGAATGGGTTTCCGGGGGCAACTTACTGGATTCATTCCTCCGGTTCGTCACCGTACTTCAGGTGTTCTTCGTTCACCAGAAGGGCACTGCTCAGACGGGAGGCCATGGCGTCGGATATGCTGCGGCGGCCGCATTCATAGTTGCTGACCATGTTCTGACGGATACCGAGCTTTTCCGCCAGCTGGGCCTGGGTAAGACCGGCCTTCAGACGGGCACCGGCAAGAAGGTTGCCCACCCGGTTCTTCTCCATCTCCATCCAGAACTCGGTGCTCTCGATTGAAACGAGGTCCTCCTCGGGATCATCCGCGAGCACAACTATGTCATACTTCTTTCTGATCCACTCAACGAGCTCGGATGCCCGCTCGCCATGGATCGAAAGCTCAATACGGGGCTTTTTCACGAGAGCCAGCATAAAACACCTCTATCAGGATTACGCCTTTCCGGCATGTCCAGCATGGCACATATCTATAGTTCCAGTGGCAGTGATACCTGTCGCTGCCAAGGGAAGAGAAGTTCATCCAGTTTCTTTGGATGGGACCCTCTGCCTGCAGGTCAGCGATCAGGAGGTAGAGAAGCTTCTGAACATCCGCAGGGAGTTTCCGAAGACCCCTCGCCACCTTTCTTCGCACTTGAACCTCATACTTCATGGTTATATTATAACCCTATATCTTGCCTGCGCAAGTTATATCTTGTGAGGTACTGAAGAGCTTCTGAGAGGCAAGGCAGAAACCCCCGACGGTTGGGGGTATAAGTTCTCCGGGCTCAGTGAAGGTGCTCCGCGTGGGGATCGCTGCAAATCCTCCAGTAATCGCCTGTGCCTATTTTCATGAAGGGCACCGTGAGGTGGTCGAGTTCGGCTTCCGGGTGGGAAGAGGCGTAGTTCACGGTGAAATCGCCTATGGGCATCCTGAACACTTCCGGGGGAGCAAGGGCAGTTCCCGTCTCTTCGGCATCCTCTATGACGAACTCCGAGCCATAGGAGGCATAGGGCTCCGCTATGAAGCCGCCTTCGAGATATGTCACCGAGTCAGCATTCAGGATCAGGTGAGAACCCTGCAGCTTCCATTTCCCGCATATCTCGATAAGCCTCCGGGAACCGTCCATGCTGTTCTCCCTGTGGATGAACCTCCCCGTGGAAAAGAAGAAGAAACGCTCCGAGTATCCCGAACCCACCGCCGCGCTGCCGTGCCAGAAACCCACCAGGTCGCTTTCACCGGGCACCTCCCCGGCGGCTGCCGTGAGGCTTTCTTCGTAGAACTGAATGCGTCGGATGTTCCACTCGTCCACCGGGGCAAGGTTTTCCGAGACGTCGTCCTTAGCAGGGGTGTACCAGGGAAAGGACATGAAGTGTTCTGTGAGTGCGCTATCGCTGAACACGTATCCGTACCTGGCGAAAATGGAGTTCCTGAGAAGCACCAGCTGCTCTGCGTCCAGTGTCGCTACCTGGAAATCCGAGAGTCGGAAATCCAGATGCCCCATGGTGCCCCCGGTTATGATGGAGTCCGCTGCGTGCAGGTCTCCCTGCACCGTGGACTGCCTTTCGTAGCTGTGGAGTTCCTCATCAGTGAAGGCCCGTGACACCGAGACAGCCGCGGCGCAGAGCAGTATCGCCTTTGGAATGTTTCTGCATAGTTTCATGTTTCTGGCCCTTCCCCGGTTCTGAGTCCTTCGCCCAAGCCTCACTTCTTGAACTCCCCTAATATGTCGGAGCCGCTCCTGCCCGCCGAGGGCACTGCCCCGGAATGTTCAAGGCTCAATGGAACACAAACCTTTCAGGCGATGTACCAGAGGAAGCGGTGCAGTTCCCCTGGCCGCAGCTGTGTCGAGACGGTGATCGGGTTGCCGCAGTTCCCAGGGACTCGGCTTTGGAAAGGAAAACCAGTCATGAGCTGTTTCACCGGTATCCTTATGGTCTGCTGTACATTCTCAACTCTCTTCAGCGGCATTTCTGACCATTTTGCCTCCTTGCTCAACCCCCTTTGCGGAAATGAGCTGACCCTTGAGGTGGACAGGATCTCAGAGCATCCTGATGTCCAGGTGCCTTTTGACCGTCTTGATGAAACCGGTTATGCAGCCGTTGAAAATGCCACGGCATATCAGGTAAGCTTCAGCGAAGACATGAGGACCGTTTGCATAATGCCTGATTCCGTATCCGGGATCCTTGTTGAGAACACAGAGGACTACATGGCGTATGACCTCAATAGCGGCCTTTTCGCCGGCGGGCGATTCCTTTTATGGATCAATGACGGCCGGTTCGAAGGGGAGTACACCATCTATGGAAGCGGTGTCCCCATTATCAGCAGCGAGCGGGGAACTCTGGTCCCTTCGGGGGAAGGTGTTCAGTAACTGAAACAGCTCTCTTAGCATCATGGTGTCGAGGGCAGAGGTTGAGATAACCGGCCTTTGGTTGCGTATTCAGAAACTACAGGCAGCATCTCAGTTGCCGCCACCACAGAAAATGTCGATGGATTCTATACAGTAGAGTGGCAGATTCAGCCAGCCTTTACCTCAACTGGAAGGAATCTCGAATGTGTCTGAAGAAGGAAATCCACTTCAGGTTGGGTAAAATCAGCACAATCCCACACATAAGTCAATTGACTAATATGAACTATCCACAATGCGGGGATTGCCATGGCCTTGATGCAGGATGCGGAGCAGGTCACAGCACCTCTCATCTGAAAACTTCAGGCGGTTATCAATGCTATGGGAGTTATTTACCAAATTTACGGATGGCCTCGGGTGTTGACAGGGCTTTCAGGGGAACGGCGGTCACGCCTTCACCCATGGAGAAGGTCTTGTCGCCGGGGTAGATAACGATGATTCCTTCCAGGTTGAGGTCATCCCTGGATATTCGCATGGATTTCGTAATTCCGGGAACATCCACTCTCTTGATCTCCACCCCGTACAGTTCGGTTCCCCTCTGCAGCAGCAGGTCCACTTCAGCACCCTGATGGGTGCCCCAGTAGAAAGCCCTGTCATGGGGTACCAGAGCCAGAACCTGCTCCAGGGCGAAACCCTCCCATGAAGCACAGACCCACGGGCTGGTGAGGAGATCCCTCATTGTTGCCAGGCCCAGAAGGCCGTGAAGAAGCCCGCTGTCCCGTATGTAGATCTTCGGGGCCTTCCTCTGCCTTTTGGCGATGTTGGCGTGGAAGGGTTGAATCTGCCTTACCATGAAAGCATCTGAAAGTATGTCCAGATACTTCTGAGTGGTGTTGTGGCTTACTCCCATCGCCCGGGCGGCTTCGGTTGAGTTCCATGTCTGACCGTGGTAATGGGCAAGTATCGACCAGAATCTGCCCATGGCGGTTGCGGGAACGGATACTCCCCACTGGGGAAGATCCCGTTCCAGAAGTGTCTGGATGAAGCTTCTGCGCCACTGAAGGCTGTCATCCATGTTCCCTGCAGTGAATGAGGGGGGCAGGCCCCCACGGAGCCAGAGGTTCAGAAGCTCGTCTTCACCGGTTTCATCCAGGGTAAAGCCGGCTATGCACACTTTTTCTATTCTTCCCGCAAGGCTCTCGGAGCTTTGCCTAAAAAGATCTCCAGACGCGCTTCCCAGTATGAGAAAGTGTGTGTCTGAGCCTGCCCGGTCCGCAAGGACCCTCAGTACGGGAAAAACATCCGGCCTTCGCTGAACTTCATCTATGACCACCAGCCCCTTGAGGGGCGAGAGGGCTGTATAGGGTTCTTCCAGCCGGATAAGGTCCAGGGGGTTCTCAAGGTCGAAGTAGTTTTCTGAATCTGGCTTCAGGAACTCTCTGGCAAGGGTGGTCTTACCGCTTTGCCTGGGACCGGAAAGGAGTACTACAGGGCTTCTGCCCAGGGCGGCTGTTAATGCTTCATGTATCCTTCTTCTGTATATCATGCCTGAAAATACCATGAAATTTGTAAGTGTCAAGTGCAATTTTCATGGAAAGTCTTCAAGAAAAGGGAATTCCAGTTGTCGCTGACAAGAAGAAACAATTGACGCTGGACAGATACTTTTTGCACCGGTAATTCTCGCAGGTGTTGTTCAGCGGGAATGCTCTTAATGCCATGGGAGTTATTTACCAAATTTACGGATGGCCTCGGGTGTTGAGCTGCCTTGCGGCGGGTGGGGTGATGTTCAATCTTATCCTGTGCAGGGTAAGCCAGATGTCTTTTTGCCTTCAGCAGGGGGGGAACGAATGAAGTATTTCACAGCGGAGGGGCCGCTGTTCAAAAGCGTCGGTATTGCCGGGAAGGGCACCTCCAAACGGAAAGTGGTGCTCCTGGGAATGGGGTTCTTCGGCTTTGTGTTCATGGCCATCGTTGTGTTCATTTTGAGGTCTGAGGGGGCGGGGCAGATAGCATATGTGATGGTGCCCATCTTTGTGCTGAGCTACGCCTTTTCCATAATGATCATCGGCAGGACCATGGGAGGCGGGGGGCTTACCGTTGATACCTCCACGGGAGAGGTGCGTTTTCGGAACGCGTCGGGCTTTGGTTTCGGGAACACCAGGGTTTCCCGGTCCGACATTCAGGAGCTGGTGCTGCACAGTTATAGCTACAATCAGAGCAGGAACACCAGCTACAGGATAATACTGCGCACCTCCGGGGGTAGTTTCCTTCCCTCCGGCTTTTCCTTCACAGACCTTAATGAGGCCAGGGAAGCGGGATATGAACTGGCTTCACTTGTTTCGGTGCAGCTTCGGGAGGATCTGTAGGGCCGGGACGACAGCATGAAGATGGAGTTCATCCTTCGCGGGACTTTGACCGGGAACCGCAGAGATGCCCCGTTCCCATAAGCATCGTTCCTCCCCCCGGCTCAGGGTCAGCGGATTGCTGCTTTCGTATTCTCCCGGGGCCATATACGGCCTTTTTCATTCACATGGCAAAAACTATATTTCGCGAAAGGCTTTGGCAGTGGTCAGATAACAGAAGGAGATGAAGTGGGGAAAGCGATCTTATTGACAGCGGTACTGATGTTGGCCCTGTCCTGTGAAATCGGCGGGGAACCCGGGGCGGAGGAGCAGGATTCGCCCGTTGCGGACAATCGAGTTGAAATTGAGATAGTGATTGAGAACGGCCTGGATGGAACTGACATTGTCGAGGTCTGGATAGACCCGGCCAGCGAGCCCTGGTCGGAGAACAGGCTTGATGAACCACTTGAGCCCTCGGATGATTTCTCTCTCTTTTTCGAAGAGGCTGACGACTACGACATACAGGTGATAGACGAGAACGGGGACTGCTACACTCTCCAGGATCAGAGCATTGATGAGAGCGGCTTCCAGTGGGTAGTACTGCCGGAGGATTCCGACTGGAACCCATCTGATGGTGAAGCAACCGTTACCATCGAGAACGGCCTCAGGGGCGAATCCGTATGGTACGTCTACTGTACGCCCACCTCCGCCGAGGCCTGGGGTGAGGAACGCCTTGATTATCTGGTGCTTGAACCCGGCGAGTTCTTCTCCTTCGATGTGGCATCGGGTGACAACTACGATCTTTACGCCAAAAGCGGAGACAGCAACTTCTACTTCTCCTTCGACAGCTATGTGGGTGCAGGGGGCTTCACCTGGGTGATCTCCCCCTCCGACCTTGACAATTCCATCTACCAGGACGAGACCCACGGGGCAACTGCTCCTGTCACACTGATCAACAGACTGGGCAATGTCTCAATCATCTACGCTTTCTCGGATGAAAGCGGAGGGGAGTACTGGGGGAACGATCTCCTTGAGGGTGTCGTTCTGTCCCCGGGGGACGAGTTCACATTCAACCTGGAGGCCGACAAGTTCTATGATTTCCAGGTTGAGGACGAATACGGCACCACCTACACCCTCTGGGAGGTGTCCGTGAAGGACAACGGCATATTCTGGGAAGTCACCCGGGACGACATGGACGAGTGACCGGTTCTCAGGATTGAACACACACCACAAAATGCTGTCAGACAGGGAGAAAGCATGAAAGCGGCATGGTTTCTTACGGTATTCCTGGCGATGAACGCCATGGCGAGCCAGCTCTTCTTCATGGACCTTGCCGACGATCTCATGATGTCAAGCAACATTTTCCTGGCCAGGGTGGAAAGCGTAATTGCTACCCCCATGGCCTCCATGGAAAGGGTTGAATACACACTCACCATCCTCTCGGAAATTTCATGCAGCAACTCCCTGTCTGATACGGTAGTTGCGGCTTACACCAGGCATTTCCCTGAAAGCTGGGTTGATCCTTCCGGCAATGAGGTATGGGAGTCTCCCATAGTAAACGGGTCCGGACTGGAGTTCCTGGTGAAACCCGGGGACACTGTTCTGGTCTTCGGCAGCGCCCTTCCCTCCGGGGACGCCTCTGTTCCCATGGGGGTAATGCGGGTGGAGTCCGCAGACAGCCTGGGCTCTGTTCTGAAGCTGCTGGAAGCGATGGAACCCTGACCCGGGATGTCGTTGACCGGACAGTGAAGGGGATTGCTTCAAGGTTATGAGAAGGCCGGCGGCTAACTGCTGCCGGTCTTCTTTACCGCCAGAATGGTAACGGTGTCCCCGAGATGAAACGCTGCAATGATCCACGCAAAGATCCGCTTCAGCGCCCAGCTCCTCATTATCCCCTTTATGGCTCGCTTCACAAGGGGTGTTGTATTCCCCTGTGAGCCTCCCGGGGAACCGGCGGTGCCCTTATCCGTTCCGCTGTTCCTGTGATGATCCATGTATCTCTTCACTCCTGGCAGATAGGGAATACCGGTAACGGTGAACTTCTTCACAGTGTATCCCGATTCCTTCAGCATTGAGAGCAGGGACTTCCTGGTGAACCAAACGAAATGCCCCGGCCATTTCAGGTGATCCCAGTTGAAACCCCGTTTCCGCGCAGCCATGCTGTCTATCCTGACGGTCTTGAAGAGAAAGGCGCCTCCGGGGCGAAGTATCCTGTGCACCTCCTGAAGGAGGTCCCTGGGATCCAGCACATGCTCCAGAAGGTTTAGCGCTGTCACGACATCGAACTCTTCAGCGGAAAAGCCGGCATCCTTAAGCTCGCAGTAGAGCAGCTTTGCCTCGGGAACCCTCTCGGCAGCTTGCTTGAGCAGCTTCTCCGAAAGGTCCACTCCCCAGGACTCCCAGCCGCACCCTACCGCTTCCTTCAGCACCGCGCCGGAGGCACAGCCCACATCGAGAAGCTTGCCCGGCTTCCCGCCGCTGGCCTTGCCCGCCAGGGTCACATACCTTCTGTAGCCTTTTTCCTCGGCGGGGTTGAATTCACTCTGGTAGGTAAAAACATCTTCGTACACGCCCCTGATCTGCTCAATTGTGGGAAGGGGATCAACGAAGGCAGCGCCGCAGCGGGCGCACTTCCTGATGGAGAAGGAGTCGTCCAGACCCATGAGGATACGGGAGCAGTCCTCCCTTGTGCAATAAAGGGAGCTGGTTTCAGAACCGCAGCACAGACATTCCGGAGTTTGTTTCAAAATTTGAACTGCCTTTTCTTTTCAGGTCTTTCCTCAGATTTGAGGAATATAACTGACTGTGGCGGTTCAAACAGGAAAACCATTTCCTTCCGAAGGTATTGCCGGTACGAGGGAGGGTCCCGGTGGAATAGCCTTTCCTGGCAGAGGGTATCATCCTTCGAAGGCGAATGACCGCCTTCGGTTCAAGAAGGGAGAAAACCATGAAAGCCTGTTCTTCATTCATGTTCCTTGCACTGTTGGTGGCGGGAACGGCTTCCGGCTCCACTCTGGTTGATCTTGTGTGCACAGGCGAGGTTCTTGAGGTAGTGTCATGGGATGGGGCCAGCGGAACCCTGGAAATTGTGGTAAGCTTCTTCGAGGTGGACATGGAGGCTTCCGCAACGGATTACTTCGCGGACGGCTTCATGGAGTACGAGGGAAACCTGAAGAGGACCATCTCCCTTGAGGGGTTGAGCGAAGATGACATGGATAGCATAGAAGAGGGTTCACTGATCTCGGTGAACTACTGGCACGCCTCGGGAATCGTTGGAACGGAAGAGGGCGGATGGAGAGCCTTCTCGTCTACTTCATGGTACTATCTTGGAGAGGTTTCCCCCGGTGATGGTCCATCCATGTGCCCGGTTTCCATGATATGACCCTGCTCTCACCGGCAGACTGATGCCCCGGGTGTTCGCCCGGGGCATTGTTCCATTCACCGGAAAAGGGCGTGGGATCTGCTCACCACGAAACTGGAGTGGGAATCGAAGCCTTCCGGGCCAGTCAGTTGAGGGAGCAACGGGAACGGAGTGAACCATCCGCTGTGCGGCCGCCGGATGGATCAGCTGTTCACACTACCACAGTGACTTGATGCCGGCGAAGGTGTGCTGTTCCAGTGAGGATACAGAGCTGAACATGAGCTGGGACATGGTTGTGTAAAGGGTTCCTATGGGGCTACCCAGGCTGAGCTTGTTCATGAGACCTCTGGTTGTGCCTGTTTCCCACATGTAGGTGTAGAACATGTTCGCGCCGCCGGACCACTCGAGCTCAACTATAAGGTTGTCCGTTCCGTTGTACTCGAAGGGTGTTTCCAGGGAAATTGTCATCCAGCCGTCTGGCTGGGCGGACATGATCTGTGACGATGTGGAGTAAACGAGGGTCCTGGTTCCCGGAAGGTAATTGTCTGCGAAGGTGTCGGTCAGTTCAGAGCTGCCGGATACACCCATGTAGAGTTTGAAGCTGTTATAGGTGCCCTGGGCTGATCCCGCATCTCCACCCCTCTGCCAGCTGATCTCTCCAATTGTCATGGGGCCTGTCATCTCTTCGGCAAGTGCTATCACCTGATAGCGATTCATGGAGCCTCAAGACGCGCAGAATGGATCCATGCTTGGGATGTCCGGTGAACCTACCACAACAGAAGCCATTGCCGTTCCCGCCATGGCGAGAAGCCCGATTCCGAGGATTCCTTTCATTGTGACCTCCCTGAATTGTTCGAAAAAGATACCTAACTAGTATGAAATAGTCAATGTTGAAACACCGGCATTTTCGAAAGGTTCCATTTCATCGGGATCTCTGAATCGATGGCACCGATCCACCCGGACAATGGTTCTTCTGGCTGTGCTCATGGACATCGAGGCGGGGATATCTTATTAACACAATGGACACCTCTGGTTGCGGCTTTCCTGGGTTCCCCTGATCAGAGGTATTGGTTTAACTGTATTTCATAGCATATTGGTACGATATAATTCGATGGGAGGAAACATGGGGCTGGCTTTTCTTATGACGGTTATGGTGCTGTCCGCGCCCGGGGACCTGGTGTTCGTGGAAGGCGATGCGGACATGGCCTGGGTGGATGATGCCGTTATAGTGCATCTGGAGTCCGACTGCTTTCTGGCCATCCTGGGCGATCTCGAACCCGGGGGATCTGACTGGACCCTGGTTGAAACGGCGCCGGTGGATCTGAACAGCTACAGGATACTTTATCGGGCTCAGGCGGGGGATCGTGTTCTATCGCTGCCTGGTGAAGGCGTGATCGAGACCCGGCGGCTGATACTGATAAGGCTTCCGGAGCCGGTCATTGGCCCTGTGGAGATCCCGGGTGCCGGTATTCTCAGACCCCTCAAGGCTCATCATCGGCGCCTCCTGCCCCCCGCCGGGGAGACAGACGCACGGGACAGCGTTCTGGTGGATGAGATAGTGGCCGCGGTGCTGCAGGACTCGATACAGTCTTACATAAGCCATCTGGAGAGCTACGGAACGAGGTACATGACAAGCCCTGAGTATGCCGCCTCCGCTGACTGGGCGGATACCTGGATAGAGGCGCACGGGGTTTCCAGCGAACTGCAGACCTTCACCTACGCCGGTGTGGAGATGAGCAATGTGGTGGCTGAGATACCGGGCACCGAGAATCCCGATGACATCTACATCATCTGCGGCCATCTGGATTCCTACTGCGCAAATCCTCTTACCGCCCCCGGCGCCGACGACAACGCCAGCGGCAGCGCCGCTGTTCTGGAAGCGGTGAGGGTTATGGCGCCCTACAGCTACAGCAATACGGTCAGGTTCGTGCTCTTCGCCGCGGAGGAGGCCTGGATGGTCGGCAGCGAATACTACGTTCAGCAGGCCTACCAGGCTGGCGACAACATCCTTGGCGCAATAAACCTGGACATGGTCCTCTACGCTCCCTACTCCACCGACTCCATCTATATACCCTACAATGAACAGTCCGAATCCCTGGCCCTGGCCGCGGGGGAAATGTTCGCCCAGTATTCCCCTTCCATCTACACCCGGGTCACCTACGACCCCGGAGCGCCCAGCGACCACGCATCATTCTGGCAGTACGGCTACACCGCCATTGAGGTAGCCGAAGCCAATGTGGATGAGATATGGGGCGGGTACAACCCCCATTACCATCAGCCCACCGACCTGCTTGAAAACTACCTTCCCAGTTTCCCCTACGGCACCGATGCCATCCGGGCCTCCATCGGGCTCTTTGCCTCACTGGCCGGGCCGCTTGGATCCTCCGGAGTGGAGACCTCCCCGGCCTGCGGGGGGATCATCAGCGTCTTTCCCAACCCTGCCAGGGGTGGTCATGTCAGCATAGTCACGGTGGCGGGCAGCATCGGCGGGGCACCCTACATGGTCATGGACCTCACCGGGCGATTGGCGGGTTCCGGTGAACTCGACGGAACCGGATCCGCCGAAGTCGACATCTCATCTTTGCCCGGGGGTGTTTATTCGGTGATCTTTCCCGACGGTGACATTGAACCGGCCAGGTTCGTTCTGCTGAGATAGTGTCCCGCCCTGGGGAAGCCACGGAGGGCAGATCCTTCAGGTAGTGCTCCCTTGCCTCGTCCTATTCGCCCAGCTTCGCGAGTTCATTGCCCGGGTTTCCAAGGGTCATGCCCTCGTTCTGGCGGTCAGCCGTTTCCCGGGTGAAAGTACGCCCGGGTATGCTGAAGCGTCTTCTTCGTTTCGAACAGCAATCCTATAAAGGTTCAAGCCTCTGTTCTCAGATGACCTGCCTGGGATCAAACATCCTGCTGGTCCTTCTTCCGAGCAAGGATCAGAATGGAAAGGAACATGGAGATAACGGCTCCTCCGGCAAGGATGCCCTGTATTTCTGAGAAGGCTCCTGTGTCCTTAAGCCTCAGGGAACAGCCGATTATTACGGCTCCCCATACCAGGGCATTGAGTATGGGAAACAATGCTCTTTTCATATTATCACCTCTTCCCCTGAATGGATGGGTTACCTGATGAACAGTTCAACGGCTATGCTCCATGATCGATGCCTTTGCCCCGTTTTCGGCAGCTTCTCCGACCTTCCCTGGAGCGGGTCAGTTGATCTCGCCGGTGAAGCCCACATCCCAGAGCCCTGGAACTGTTCCGTCGTCCTGCCTGGTCCATGTGTTTCCGCCGTCGGCGGTGTAGAGAATGACACCGCTGGGCAGGCCCGAAGAGGAACTCCCCACTACCCAGGCCCTGTTCCCGTTTACAGCGGATATCCGCAGGAGGAAGTGTCCAGTGGCGGCCTGGGGGATCTGCTGCTCATCCCAGGTGTCACCTCCGTCGTCGGTTCTCCAGATGCTGTCGTAGTCCAGAACGATCCAGGCGGAAAGGGGAGACAGAAGGGTAATGCCGTTTGCGTCGGAAAGGGCACCCTGGAGTGAATCGGGCACCGCCAGCTCCCATTCTATGCCGCCATCCGTACTTTTCACCACTGTCATCGCGTGACCCACCGCCCAGATGTTGTTCTGATCGAAGGGTGTGATGCTTATCATGGTGTAGTCCTGCACCAGGGAATCTCCGTGGGAGGTCCAGAGAATGCCTCCATCGCTGGAATGCATCATTTCACCGTTGTTCTCCGTGCCCCCGGCAACCCAGATGTTCAACTGGGAAAGCCCGTTGACGCCCTGCCAGTTAACCCCCTGATGCCCCTGGGGCGCAATGCTTGACCAGTTTGCTCCGCCGTCGATGGTCCTGTAGATGGAGTTGTTCTCACCGGATATCAGCGCAACATCGGAGCTGAATGCCTTAACGCAGAGCACCGGTTCCGGTATCTGGGACTCGTTGCCCATTCTCAGCCAGGTCTCCCCGCCGTCGGTGGTCTTCAGAACCACCCCGAAGCCGTCACTTAGTCCCCCGGCCACCCAGACCGTGGAGGTGTCGACCACTGAAACCGATGAGAGCGCCGCTCCGGGTATCACCAGATCCGTTCCCTGGGCCGTCCATTCCAGCCCGTCGGTGGTGTGAAGGATAGTTGGCGCTTCCCCGTCGTTGAGCCCGACCACCCAGCCGTGAAGACCGGGGTCCGGAGAAGGACCTGACGGGCCGTCCCCGCAGCCCAGGGCAACCAGCGCGATGAACGCCGCCGGGGGAAGAAATGCTTTTACTTTCATGAACCCCTCCTCACATGTCTGGTTATCTGATAACAACGAACCGGGAATGGGTATCAGAGCCTCCAAGGCCGGTGAAGTACACCCCGGGGGGAAGGCCGGGAACCACCACCTCCACCGGTGAGGTGGAAGGGGCAAGGGGAACGGTGTGAACCACCCTTCCGGAAACATCGAAGACCCTCAGCGAAGTGAAGCTGTTTCGGGGCGGGACAACCAGGGTTGCCGCGCCTGAAACCGGTGTTTCGAGAACCGTTACCCCGGGATGGATGACAGGAGAGGAAACAGGGGATGAAGTTCCGCTCACCAGTGGAGTCCTGAAGGTGCCGAAGCCGTCGGTTCCGGCATAGACCCAGAGACCGGGGCCGGCGTTCTCAAGGGAGAGTATGTCGATGTCGTCCCTGTGGAAGGCCCCGATGTCCTCCCAGGTGTCCCCCCAGTCGTTGGAAACATAGACATGGGAATCGTCGCATCCGGCGAAGATCTGATCACCGCACAGGAGCAGGGCGTTTGCGGAGCAGTCCTGAACCTTGATGTACCCTCCGCCGGCGTCATCGACATAGATCCCCGCGGTGGTGGCGTAGAGAACAGGTCCGTAGGGGTTGAAGAGGATGTCGTTCACCATGCCTTCGCTGAGTACATGGGGCGAAGGCTCCCAGGTGTAGCCGCCATCACTGGAATGATAGAAGCTGCTACCGGAACTGCTGGACCAGCCGCCGGCGATGATGTGAAAAGGATCCGACCCGTCCTGGGCGAAACAGCTGAACTGAATATTTTCCGAAAGCTCCAGGACATTGAACCAGCTCCCACCGCTGCTGGTGGACATTCGAATCACCCCGCCGGGCCAGGACCCGCCCCACAGGACCATTCCAGGGAAGTATTCGCTCGCAAGGAGAGCGCATTCTCCCTCGTTAAGAAGCTCTCCGACACTATCCCAGACGGCGCCGCCGTCGGTGCTCATGTAGAGCTGGTTGCATCAACCGTACTCCCCCGCCGCGAAGATAATGTCAGAGCTGGTATCGATACGGTCGAGCTCCATCACATCGTTGAGGTAAAGGGTCCCCGCCTGGTACCACTGGTAAGGGGACTCGGTAAGGAAGTACTTGCCGGTGCACAGGGGAAAACCGGTGAGGGGATCTCCCTTGAGGCCCCCTATGCAGCCCCCTGGAATGCCGTTGTTGCCCGGTTCCCAGGGCCCCGATGGGGCTGGTGCGGAGTAATGCCCGCTGAGTGTCGCAAGGTGCACCCCGTAGCCGGTGACGCAGAACTCCCTGGACGACCCGGGAGTGGTGCTGCTCTGGGTCCAGCTCTGTCCCCAGTCGGAGGAGGTGTAGAGCGCGGAAGCGGTGATCGCACAGGCGCTTCCGTAATTATCCGTGAAACGGAGGGCCTGTATGTCCGCAGGCAGGGAGGCCATGCTCCATGCGGACCCGCCATTGGCGGTGCGGTAGATATCGTTGTTGGCAAACACAAGGAGGGTGTCGGAGGAGGAAACACTGAGACCCACCCTGCTGTAGCTGCCCAGGGGGATCGTGGAGGGGGTTATCTCCGTCCAGTTCCAGCCGCCGTCGTCGCTGCGGTACACCGCCAGGTAGTCGGTATCGGTGGAAGCCGCCCGACCTGCCAGGTAAACCACCTGGGGATCGGCCTGGCTGAACGCCACAGACATGCCTTCCACAGGAGGGGATGTTTCCATCGGTGACCAGTCATGACCGTGGTTGTTCGAATAGATGAGGCTGTTGGTCACCCCTGAAACCGCCCCCAGCTTGAAACTGCTCCGGGAGGGTTGGGATGCCACTGACCTCAGCACCGCGTCCTGAACGGTGAAATACTCCGACCATGGATCCCCGGGGCCTGTATGGATGTACAGGCAGGAGACCCCTCCCACATACACATTACCGTTCTCATCGGCATCCATGGAGTAGCAGCCGCCTGCGCAGACCAGTCCGCCGAACCAGGTGCTCCCTCCGTTGGTGGAAAAGAAGACCTCGTCGGGACCGGGATACTGTACCTGCGCGTACAGGTAGTCGGTGCCGGGAACGGCGCAGATATCCCCCATATCAGAAATGAACGGCCCCGCCGCCTCCCAGGAATCAACGCCCTGGAAGGACAGGACCGCTGCGGACAAAAGCGCGGCCAGCATCTGAAACCTCCATGTGTAAGCCTGATAAGATTATAGAGGTCAACCCTTTTGAGGTCAACGAGCCATCAGAAACTCCGAAGCCATTCCCAGCTCACCGGACCTTTGTGGCTGTGCAACCGAGGGAAGCTGCGCTGATATTCCCGGGGCACATTAAGAAAGGGGGATCAGCATGAGGGTTCTCGTGGCGTACTATTCGCATACAGCGAGCAACCGCTACCTGGCGGAAAGGACCGCCGGGGCATTGGAAGCCGATATTGAAGAGATCAGGCCCAGAATCGGTCTTTTCCCGCTGATGCTGCTGGGCACCTGGCTGGGGATCGGAACGGGCATAAAAAAGCCCGAGCACGATCTGAATGAATACCACAGGGTGGTGATAATAGCGCCTCTCTACCTGGGGAAGTTCGCCCTTCCCGCCCAGAAACTCATTGGCAGGTACTCAGACCGGATGAATGAGATCTTCTGCGCCACCTGCTGTGGAAGCACATACGAAAAGAGGAACGAGAAGTTCGGCCACGAGGGCGCCTTCCGGCACATCAGAAAGCTTGCCGGGGGAAAGATCGTTCACTGCGAGCCCTTTCCCATAGCACTGGTGATTCCTGAGGAGAAGCGGGATGACTCTGAAGCCTTTATGAAAACGAGACTCACCGATGACAACTTCAAGGGCGAGATCCTTGAGAGGTTCAATGGCTTCATTGCAAGGGTGCGAAGGAGTTGAGGAAACATCAGCACCGGCTGTTGACTGGTTCCTGGAAAACTTGCCTGGAGGATCAGGGGTTCTTGCGTTTCTTCTCTGGCATGTGATCATCTCTTGTGATCTGCTCAGGGTTACCCCAATGCCTGGGGAAGTATTCATCAACCTGTTCGAAACCCTTCTCCTTGAGTTCCCTGTAAAGGGGCATGATCCCCCGGAACAGGTGAACAGCCATTTTCTTCTCTGCGGCTATCAAACAGGAGTCCCTGAAGCAGCTGAAAGCTTCTGCGCAATCCCCTGCTTTCAGGTGGTAGTGCGCCAGTGAGCAAAGGGCCGAGGCTTCATCCACTTTGTAGCCCAGCCTTTTGCAGATCTCAAGCTCCTTCTTGATGAGTGCCAGGGATTCTTCATCTTCATCCATCTTGGCAAGCAGATCGGCATAGTTCGTCATGACCCTGATCAGATATGGCTCATCACCTACACTGGTAAGCGATCTCATTGACTCCTTGTATAGTACCGCAGCCTCTTCCCTGCGGCCAGTAGTGTCAAGAAGGACCGCTTTGTATCCGGTCCACATACCATGCATTCTGGTGTTTCCCAGTTCACTGGTAACAGCTATGGCTTTGTTGTAGAGCTCCTCTGATTCTTCCCAATTCCTCTTTATCTGCATCATGACAGCAAGATTCCCATACCGGGTGGAATTGCCTTCCTTATCTCCGCATTCCTCTCCGATCCTTAGTGCTTTTCTGAAACAGTCAATCGATTCATCCATTTTGCCTTTTTTCTCAAGGATGCTGCCGAGATTGGAAATACAGGATGCTTCGCGTTTCCTGTAACCCGTTTCCTGCCATATTTTAATAGCCTCCCGGATCTTCTCTTCGGCAGAATCATATTCTCCAATATCTTTCTGAAGGCTGGAGATGTTTGCCAGGGCTGCCGCAATTCCCCCGGGATTGTTCATCTCCCTTGCGTAATCAAGAGAGCGTTCCAGATTGAGCAGGGCTTTCCCCTTTTGCCCGGTTCTGATGTACATAAGACCAAGGTCAGTGAGCACCTTGCATATGCCATGTTTGTTTCCAGCTTCTTCCATTACCTTCAGAGCTTCCAGCTGAATCCGAAGAGCCTCTTCCATGGAGTTCTTCTTGCTGAGCAAGTGCCCCAGAAGGTTCAGCATGCTGGCTTCGCTTTTTCTAATACCTGTTTTACGGGCGAGTTGTATGGCCCTTCTCCAGAATTCCTCTGCCTTCTCCCATTCTCCAGTATCGAAAAGGCTCTTTGCAATTCCATTCATCACGGAAACCTCAAGCACAGGGGCGTGAATGCTTCTGGCGGAGTTCAAAGCTTCCTCAAGCAATTTTCTTGCGTGTTCATGATCGCCACCTCCGTCGATAATCGATGCCATTCTCAGCTTAATACTGATTTCATCTCTTTTATGTTCAGCGAGATTCAGTGCTTTCTCATTGTACATCATCGACTTCTGATTGTTGTAATCAAGCAGATAATACCGTCCTGCAGTGTCGTAGAATTTGAATAGCAGAGAGCTTTCACCTGTATCATAAATGGACTTTTCAATTTCACTCAACAGTTTCGAGGCTTCCGACATCTGCCCTGTCTGTGCGAAGAATGAAGCTCTCATCAGCATAACTTCAAGCTCAATGCTTGAATCATTGAAGGCAGGCGCGAGATCACCCAGCATCGTGAGTTCATCCTCCTGCAGCTCCTTTTTTCCAAGCACGGATAAGCTTCTGCAGCGGATCTTCCTGACTCTATACTCCGAATCCATGAATTTTCCGGTTCCTGGGATCCAGGAAAGCAACCTTTCGCTCCATGAAAGAATACCCCGGTTGTCATGTATTCCCATGAGATGATCCAGCTTCTTCTCCCCCCATCGCAGGGCTGAAGCAATTTCTCCGGCCAGGCTGAAGTGGATCGATATCTCGCCGGGGTCAGAAGTGGAATATCCCTCCAGGGTTCTGGCAGCTGCATTGTGCAGAGTCTTCATCTGCTCGTCATTCAACTGACTGTACAGGTGTTCTCGCAGCAAGGCATGGCTGAAAACAACTGATCTTCTGAAGGCTGAGGTCTCAGTTCTCAGGAAACCCGCCAGAGAATCAATTATCCTGCTGTCCATGATAGCAGTTCCGAATGCTATTTTCTCCATGTAGCTGTACATCAATCTGAGAGGAAACCGTTCGCCCAGCACAGAAAGGCATTTCAGAAGGACTCTTCCTCTCTCGTCGAGATTCTGCAATCTGCTGTCATACATCTGTTTCAGGTTCTGGGGGAATTCGATTCCTTTCAAGTCTCCGCTCAGTTCCCATTCCCCACTTCTCAGTGAAATGACCTCTTTCTGCAGAAGATTCTCCAGAAGTTCACGGATGTAGAGTGGATTTCCCTCTGTACGTTCGCTTATGAATTCCAGCAAATCAGGTGAACACCGTGAACCAGCCTTGGCTGAAGAGAGCAGTTGTGTGCACAATTCCCTCTGCGATTCTCTGTTCAGGCCTTCAAGATCAAGTGACTCATGAATGAAATATCCCTCGGGAATGTTGAGAAATAAATTCTCCCCGGATACACCCGGTCTGAAGCTGAGAACAAAAACGAAGGGTCGGTTCCTCTCGGTATTTGCAATAATGAAACGGAAAACTTCAAGGGAAAATGGATCCGCGTCATGAATATCCTCAAGAAAAAAGACTATATCCATTTCCTCTGAAAGAGCTGTGAAGAGGCTCCTGAATGCGACCTGTACAGACACAGAACTGCCACTCTGTTCTGCATCTGAAGCCAGACTCCTGCTTGAACAGAAACGGGCCAGGGACTCAGAATCCAGCTCGCACAGTTCCGCTCCGTATGACTCGCGCAATGAGGAGGACAGGACATCACCTGTAACCCCTTCGGGATTCTCCACGCCCAGAAGGTCAGCAAGAACACTTAACCAAAGATTACCGGTGGATGCGCTGCCCTTTACGACCAGAACCTGATGGGTTTTTGAAAGGTCTTTCTCGATGTGCTTGAGAAGAGCCGTCTTCCCGACTCCTGCCCTGCCGCAAACACCTGCAATAAGATGAGTGGCAAATCCTCTGGGGTTTACTATGTGCCAGTATTGCTGCTTCTCAACCAGGGACATAATGGCTGTTACTTCAGCAGCCCTTCCTACAAGGCTGCACTCGGGCAGAACTGTCTCGGTCCTGTTAATGAAATTTTGAAGACAGGCAAGTGTTTCTGAAGGTTTTCCTGGAAATGGTATATCTTTTCCCTGAAGCCATTTCTCAGTAACCTGGTCGATTTCGATCTCATTCGAGAATGTTTGCTCATCAGTTTTGTCGGGGAAAACTGCAATTGAGTAAGTGAACCGGTGCATGGAGAAATGGGGACGGTTTCGAATAGCGTTAAGCCCCTGGAACAATTCCACGGCAGCAGAGAGAACCCGGGCTCTGCTGTCCTCAGAGGAGTTGTCTGAATCAAGTGAATAAGCATACTCGATTTTCTTCTCTGTGTATCTGTGAGAAAGACCGTACTTGCCTGTAATGCTTTCAGTAAGAAAATCAACTTCAGATTGTGCTGACAGAAGCAACTCCTCAGGCACTTCCCCATCGCTGAAACGGTAACTGCACATCAGTGAGACCGGTCTATGCATACTGAACAATTCCAGCAGTGAATCAGTAACAGGGATATAGTCTTGTGGAACGGTATCCGGCCCGATCTCCCCGGTACTCATCCGATGAAGTGAAGCGATCACTCCTTGAAGATCACGGCTGAGATCGGCGCACTGCGATGATTGCCAGTGGTGTATGGAGATGGAATACTGCATCCATTTTGAGAACTGAACTTCCTCAAGAACCAGAGGAACGATCATTTTTGACTTGCTGACAGCCCTTTCAAGCTCACGCCTTACCTGGCTTGAACTATTTGAGTAGGCAGTTACGAGTAGCAGTACCGAGGATGAATCATCAATTGCTTCCATCACAGATTCCATCCAGAGAGCTCCGGGAGGAATGTCCCTGGGTGCTACCCAGCAGTTGATCCCCTCTTTTTCCAGGGATTCAACTATCTCAGCGCAACGACTCCTGTCTTTGGAAGAGTAAGAAACAAATACTTTGCTCAAGAGCCCCTCCATGTCGTCATTGATACCAAATGCTCATCAGGAAAACGGTAACACTGATCAAAACACCGATCTGAGTATGAAATCGCTCGCAGAAGAAGCCGTCTGGAGCCCCCGGGAAATCGAACAACAGGAAACTGGATTCTGCTCCTTCCGGTTATTGCTCCTGACTATGCCAGATGACCGCAAATATCATCCATTTTCGATAATGCTACTCATTATTGCAGAATACCAGGGCGGGGAAAGCGGGTCAAGTGGATATGAAGGGCAGGATAAATTCAAGACAGTGTTTCTGAGGGATGCTATCCTCTCTCGATCTCAGAACATCATCCTGCCTTTTAGAGCAACCTTTACCGGCAATCGTCGAACAGCTCCAGAGGTAGCGGGGAGCCTAACGGAATACCGCGTATTTCAGGGTTCTGCCGGAGGGGTCGTAGCAGGAGATGTGAGGACGCCCCGCCGAGTCCAGGGCAAGGGATGCGTGGAGACCGAGGGGGCCGTTGTGATCAACGGTTTCCATCAGCCATTCCTCACCGTTCCAGAAGGCATACTTCAGGCTCTGGTTGTCGCTGTCGAAATAGGCGATGTGGGGGTTTCCCCGGGGGTCGAACATCATGGAGGAGTACTCACCCACCCTGCCCCGGGCGTCCACCGTTTCGGTCCGCCAGCCGTCGCCCTCACGGCGGGAGAACAAAAGCGAACCGTTCTGAATATCATGGTGGGATATCCCCGCCGCCCCGTCGGCGTTCAGGCAAAGGGATGCGGAGGAGCCCCTCCATCCGTTGTCGTCGGCGGTCTCGATGAGCCAGGCTTCGCCCTCCCGGCGGGCGTACATCAGTGTGTTGGCGGGCTGGCCCATCTTGTACGCTATGTGCGGGCTGCCCGCGGCATCCAGCACCAGGGAAGAGAACCTCCCGGTTTCGCCCTGGTCGTCAACGATCTCGGTATGCCATGTTCCGCCGTCCAGCCGGGCATACTTCAGGTATCCGTTGCTCCAGTCATAGTAGGAAATATGGGGATTGTCCGCGGAGTCGAGTGCGAGGGAGGTGTACCATCCGACATTGCCCCGGTCGTCCACGGTTTCAGTCTGCCAGACCGAACCGACCCTGCGGGCATACCTGAGGCAGCCTGTACTCCAGCAGTAATAGGAGATGCAGGGTGAACCGCCGGAATCAAGCGCTATGGAGGTGTAGGAACCTACGCTCTCCTCAAGGTCATCCACCACCTCTGTCTGCCACTGGTTCCCGTCCCAGCGGGCATACTTGAGGCATAGATCGGTGCCGTCCTGATAGGATATGTGCGGGTACCCCAGGGAATCCAGGGCCAGGGAGGTATATCCCCCAACATCTCCCCTGGAGTCCGCGGTTTCGACATGCCATGCTCCCCCGAGGGCCAGGGCGAACATTCCCGACAGGGCGGTTATCGTCACAGGCTTCTTCACGGTTACGGTTCCTTTCCTGGTTCCGAGAATTGCTCTCCGGTATGGCTTTGGTCAGGCTTCCGATTTGTTCAGCGGTAAACCCCATAGATCAGGCTTCCGTTGGATGCATCATGGAAGGCGATATGCGGCCGGTCGTATGAGTCCAGGGCCAGGGAAACGAATTCTATGATCTCTTCGGTGTTCTCGATCCCTTCCGCCAGCCAGAGGCCGCCCTCCCGCCTGGCGTACATGAGGCGATTGCCGGTGATGTCATGGTACAGTACATGGGGTTCGCCATTGGAATCCAGGATCAGGGAGCTGCAGCTTCCCGCATGGTGTCCTGTGTTGATGGTTTCCACCGTCCATACGCCGCTTTCCAGGGAGGCGTATCTGAGGGCCAGGTCGTTATTGTCACGGTACAGGATGTGCGGGTTGTCCCGGGGATCCAGTGCCAGTGAGGACTGTGAAGGAACATCACCCTCTGTTTCAATGGACTCGGTGTGCCAGGATTCCCCGTCCCAGTACGCGTACCTGAGTTCGCTGAGGGAGGCGTCGCAGCAGGAGATGCGGGGGAATCCGCCGGAGTCGATGGCTATGGAGCTGAACAACCCCATCTGATCGCCGCTGTCCGCCACTTCGATCCTCCAGTCCGTGCGCCAGGCGAAGCCGTCCCAGCCGGCGTACATCGCGTTGTTGTCATGGTAGAAGCCGCCGTAATGGGAGATGTGGGGAAATCCATGGGGATCAAGGGCGATGGCAACATGGCCGCCGGAGTCGCCGATCCTTTCGATGTTCCAGCTGTCGCCGTCCCACCTGGCGTACTTGAGGCTCCCGCTTACCCAGTGGGTCTGGTCGGCATCCCTGTAGTAGGCGATGTGGGGATTGTCCGCAAAGTCCAGGGCCAGGGAGGCATAGCCGCCGGTGTCTCCATCGGAATCCACCGTTTCTATGCTCCATGCGCCGCCCTCCCGCCTGGCGTACTTGAGACTTTCTCCGTCGGCGTCGCGGTATGCGATGTGGGGCTGATCCGATGAATCAAGGGCAAGGGACGGGAATGCTCCGTATGTCCCCTCTGAATCAACAGTTTCCATGTGCCATGTACCGTTAGAGCCCAGGGCCCCGGCAAACACTCCCGACAAAGCTATGATCTTTATAACCTTCATTGCTGTTCCCCTTCTTCCTTCCATTCAACTTGCCTTCAATGCAATGCCTGTCTGACTGAATACCGAGTCCTCAGACCGTTTATTCCCTGGCCCGTGGGAGTGACAGGTTCACAGGAGCACTGCGCACATCAGATCCCCGCCGACGGGCCCTGTATCCAGACCCACACATATCCGTCGTAGTCGCTGGTGAGCATGTCCGGAAGGCCGTCATCGTTCCAGTCGTCTATCCACAGCCTCATCCCGACGGACTTCGAGGCAATGGTCACAAAACCATCAAATTGGGGATCCGGGCCGGTGCCGGTGTTCTCGTAGAAGTAGACATTGTTGTCGTTGGCGCCCACAAGGATATCCTTCCTGCCGTCGCCGTTCATGTCGAAGACCTGCGGGGCGTTCCTGTAGTGGGTGATATCCTCCGAACCGCTCTGAACAAGCGTGTAGCTTGAGAACACCGGAGAGGAACCGCCGCCATCGTTAAGGTAGAGCCTGATGTTGCCGGGGTTCTCGTTGCCCACCAGCATGTCCATCAGACCGTCGTCGTTCCAGTCCGTTATCACCGGGGCTGAGTTGCTGCCCACATTTATCTCAGTGCCGGCACAGCTTATCCCCGGCATCTCAGTGAGGGTTATCGGGTCGTTCGAGGTTCTTCTGAAGTAGTTTATGCCGCCGTTCCTGTCTCCCACGATGAGGTCGAGCATTCCGTCGCCATCCCAGTCCACAGCCTGTGGATTAACAGCGCCGGAGCATCAGCCGTAGGGCAGGGTTATTGTCTCGCCGTCGGCCTGAAGATCGTCGAAGGTGGTGAACTCAGGCTCAGAAGCGGTGCCGTGATTCCTGTAGAAGCGTATGCTGCCGTTCATGAACTGGCCCAGGATAAGGTCTTTTACCCCGTCGCCGTCCCAGTCCACAACGCAGGGGGCGGCGTAGTAAAAGCGCCCCTCACCAATAACGGTTCCGTCGGCGGTGAGCTGATACTCCGGAAGCCAGTCCGGCGCCCAGCCCATCATCAGTCCCGCCGAAGCGAACAAAGGGAATAGAATCCGCATAACTCGCCATACCTCCCGTGGTTTTTCATGAAACACATCATCGATACATCCTCCACCGGGATGAGTCAATGCCGGGCCGGCGGACAAGGCATCAGTCGGCGGATATCACGCAGAACTCCAGTGTCGTGTCCGCCACCGGGAGGCCGTCTATTCCCGCACCCTCGATCACCACGCCGGTTGGAGTGGGAGACACCCGGGCAAAGGCTGACCAGGCCACCTCGGCATCCCAGCCAGCCCCGGCGAAGCCTTCAAGGGCGGGCTTTCTGAAGATAAGGTCTGAAAGACCGAAATCCTCGATGGCCTTCGTGTTAGCCGGATCGTCCTCCCGGTAGAACTGGGACACGGCGATGAAGGAGCCGGAGACGGCCCGACGGAGCTCGCTCAGCAGATCACCGGGTTTCATGATGTTCGGCAGCCCGTGATATGTGGTCAGTGTGTTCACCGCGCCGTTCCTGAAGGGTGTTCGTCTGGCATCGAAGGCCAGCAGGGAAACAAGGTGGTCCAGACCCTGGTGGATGAACCTTCTGCGGTCGGACCGGAGCACACGGGGGCTGAAATCCGTTGCCACCACCCGCCGGCGAAGCTCTTTTGCCATCTTCTCCACAAGGAAGCCCCGTCCCGAGGCCAGGTCAACTATGGGCCCCTCGGTGCGGGAAATGAGCTCCAGGGCGAAGTCGGTCTGCCGACGGGAGCACTGAAGGTATTCCGCTGTGTATATGCCTGACCGGGCCGCCTCGGAGGCCGCCTTCGCCCCTTGGATATCTCCCCGCTCGGAAAGGATCAGTGAACGGAAGAACTGATCAGCCGGGGCGAGGTCATCAAGGGGTACGCCCAGGAGACGGTCTTCGGTTTCAGGGTGGCTGCGCAGATACCCCGCAAGGCCGCTCTCAACCTGCTGCCAGAGGTCTTCCCTGGCAAGGTCAGGTGTAAGGAAGGAACCAATACCATCTCGAACGGGGTAAACGGCGGAACACTCCAGGCAGACAGCCTCCCCGGTCTCCAGATGATACTCACTCTTTTCTGTGATGCTCCACTCAAGCTCCCCGTGACAATCGGGGCACTGGAGCATGTCCATCAGCCAGCAATGCATTCGAACCTCCATGGGAAAATGGTCGTTTCCATAAGGTCAACAATATGAACATCAGATGCCGGGCCGGGAGGATGTGGGGCATGTTCTTCCGGAGTCTACCTCACAACTGCAAAGAGCCTTGCGGAGGAAGCCTCCCCCAGACGAAGGTGGCACACATAGAGCCCGGCGGGCATTCCCGAGACCGGGAGTTCGACACTCGATTCTCCCTGAAGCAGGCTCCGGGCATGAACCAGCCTGCCGGACAGATCACGGATCTCCAGGGAACCCCCATGGGCGCCTTCACCGGCCAGGTGAACACTAATGGTGCAAGAAGCGGGGTTTGGCCCCAGCCAGGCCAGCGGGTCGCCGGGACCGGGTTCTACTCCCGATTCCGTCTGCCAGGCGAACTCAACACCGGCAACTCCCTTTCCGTAACCTATTCGGGCCAGGCCGTCGTCTGTCAGGGCAAGGGATGGTGATGTGCCTTCGCCGACATACTCGGCGGACCAGGAGCCGCCGTTCCGCACGGCGTACATTATGGAGGGGTTATCCGCCCCTGTGGCCATGAAGGCCACCGCCGGCTCTCCTGTTTCGAACAGCTGCATTGATATGGATGAAAGGGGTGTCGCGCATCCCTGGGCAATGGTCTCGATTTGCCACTGGGAGCCGTCGTGAACTGCGTACCGGTAGTCTTCCGAACACCTGTATGCGATGTGAGGATTGCCGTTCTGGTCCAGCACCAGGGATATGGCCTCGGCGTTGAAGTAACCACCCATCTCAACGATGGATGCCAGCCAGTATGTTCCGGTCCATGTTGCCAGCTTCAACCCCTCGTTCTGGTAGATGTACGCGATGTATGGGGTTCCGTCATCCCACAGCGCCATGTCCGCGACGGCCCCCGGTGTGACCGAGGCGAAGCTGGACATCTGCCATGCTTCCTCCTCCAGCCATGTGTATGTGAAGTGGTCCAGGCCATAGAAGGCTATGTGTGGGTCGTCTGTCTGGCCAAGGGACAGGGATGTGTTTCCGCTGCCCATTTCGGTTATCTCAATAAGCTCCCACTCGGTTCCTTCCCGGAAGGCATATATGAGCCCTTGGTCACCGGTCTGACCGCTGCGCCATGAAATGTGGGGATTCCCGCCGCCATCCAGGGCCAGGGATGTGTACATTGACTGCTGGAGATAGCTTACTGTCTCGGTGTGCCACTGGGAGCCGTCGTGGTATGTGTAGCAGAGGCTGGTAAGGCCATGGGATAAATGGGGAGCGCCGCTGCCGTCAAGCTGCAGGGATATGTATCCCCCGTCGGTTTCCGCCGCCATTTCAGTCTGCCAGCCGCCGGAGGCCGAGGCAGCCAGAACGACCATCAGTATGAACATCATTGCTATAACCCCCTCATCAAAGTGTTTAACATTAAGTATGGAATATTATACACTGCTCAGGTATGCATGCAAGCCTCCGCCATGAAACTTCGCTGTATTCAGCTTGTTTCCGTGAGAGGGTTCTGATACGATATCCCCGCAAAATGGTATTGGTATTGTCATAAACGGAGCGAACATGGAATCAGCAGCTCCCTTTTTCCACTGAGTGGCGCAGCCTTGATCCATCCATTTGACTTCCGCATTAATTGTCTCTTTGCAGGGAATTTCAATATTATTCGGACGAAATGGTTTTCTGATGTTCCTGTTATCCTGTTCGCTTCGTCGTTCATGTCTGGAGGCATTATGGGCTGGTTGCTGGTACTGACTGCTGTGGCCGGGGGGTTTGAATATCCTCCCGCTCCCCCGGGAGATGTGGTGGACGACTACTTCGGCACCCAGGTGGCGGACCCCTACAGGTGGCTTGAGGATGTTGATTCCGAGGCCACGCTGGAATGGGTGAAGGCCCAGGGGGAACTCTGGGAATCCTACATGGGCTCGGTGCCGATTCTGGATCCCATCCGGGGAAGACTGGAAGATATCTACGACTACTACTACATTTAATTGCCATACAGGAGGGGCGACAACTACTTCTTCAGGGTCAACGAGGGGCTGCAGGATCACTCGGTATTCTGCACCGCGGAGAGCATAGGCGGGGAGATGACGGTGCTGATAGACCCGAACACCTTCTCCGATGACAGGCGGTCCTATTCCGGTTCTGTCATCAACGATGACGGCACCCTTATGGCCTGGCTTACAAGCACCGCCGGTTCGGACTGGCAGACGGTCCACTTCACCGACCTCGAGACCGGCGAGGCCCTTGAGGACACACTGTACTGGCTGAAGGGCGGAGTGTCCTGGAACGCCGATGATTCCGGGGTTTACTACACCCTGTTCGACCTCCCGGAGGAGGGGGAGGAGTACACCCGGGAGAACAGGAACCAGAAGCTGCTCTTCCACAGGCTGGGCACCCCCCAGGAGACCGACAGCCTGGTCTACCAGAGGCCTGACAAGCCCGACTGGATGATGTATGCAGGGTTGTCCGCGGATAAGAGGTATCTGGGCATCTACATCTACGACGGCAGTGTGGCCGCGGCCAACGGCTTTTTCTACATCGACATGGAGTCCGAGGACCGTCAGGCGGTGGAGCTGCTTGGAGACTTCGACGCCAGCTACTGGATGATCGAGGCGGTGGACGGGATCTTCTACATAATGACCGATCTGGACGCCCCCAGATGGAGGTTGGTGGCTGTGGACCCTTCATCCCCCCAGCGGGAGAACTGGGTGGAGATCATCCCCGAATCCGACATGATCCTGGACCGGGTCTCGATCCTGAACGGCGGGGAGACAATTCTGGCCAAATACACATGGGAAGGCTACGACACCGTGCTGCGCTACGACCTGCGGGGTAATTACCTGGGCGAGGTTGAACTACCGGGCAGGGGCTCCGCCTGGGGCTTCGGCGGCATGCTGTCCGACACCGAGACCTTCTACGATTTTTCATCCTTCCTTAACCCCGAGGGAGTATACAGGTACGATGTTGCTGCGGATGAGACCACCCTTCTGTGGGAGCCGGTGGTGGACGCTGACCTTTCCATGTTCACCGAGACCATGGTGTACTACGAGAGCTTTGACGGAACCAGGATTCCCATGTTCCTGGTGTACCCCAGTGACATTGAGATGGACGGTTCCAACCCTGTGATGCTGCGTGGTTATGGAGGTTTCGGTTCCTCTATGGGGCCCTATTTCATGAGAACCCTCATCCCGTGGCTGGAAATGGGAGGAGTGTATGCCGCTCCCTGCATAAGGGGAGGCGGCGAATACGGAACCCAGTGGCACACCGCAGGCATTCAGGAGAACCGCCCCACTGTGTTCAGGGACTTCATAGCCGCGGCTGAATTCCTTATAGACTCCGGTTACTCCTCCCCGGAGAAGATAGCCATCTCAGGGGCTTCCAACGGGGGCACACTGGTGGCCGCGGTGCTGAACATGCGGCCGGACCTCTTCGGCGCCGCCGACCCCGCCATGGGGGTAATGGACCTCATGCGCTTCCATCTGTTCACCATCGGCTGGTACTGGAAGTCGGAGTACGGCGACCCGGAAGACCCTGAAGATGTCGAGTTCCTGCTGGGCTACTCCCCCTACCACAACATCCGCGAGGGGGTGGAGTACCCGCCTGTGCTGATAACCACCGCGGACCACGACGACAGGGTGGTCCCGGGGCACAGCTTCAAGTACGGCGCAAGGCTCGAGGCCGCCCAGGCCGGAAACGCCCCGATACTGATGCGGATAACCCCCGCCGCTGGCCACGGAGGCGCAGTCGGCCTGAATGAAAGCCTCGACCGCGCGGCGGAGAAGTACGCCTTCTTCTGGCGGGAGCTTGGAATGGAGCATTACCCCCGGCCCTGAACTGTGCACGATGGCGGTGTACCACCCTATCTGCGGCTGCAGTCCGGCGGGCTGTCAGCCGAGTCTCTTCAGAGATGCCTCTATGAAGGCGGGAAGGTCCGAGGGCTGCCTGCTGCTGACCAGGTTCCCGTCCTCCACCACTTCGGCGTCAAGGTAACTGGCGCCGGCGTTCCTGAGGTCCTGGGCGATGGAGCGCCATCCCGTGATCTGCCTTCCCTTGAGGACATCGGCGGTTATCAGCAGCTGGCCCCCGTGGCAGATGGCGAAAACAGGTTTTGAGGCCTCCATGAATTCCCTGACGAACTGCACCGGTCTTTCGTGGGCCCTGAGCCTGTCCGGGGAGTAGCCGCCGGGAATAAGGAGGGCATCGAATTCATCCACCCCGGCGTCATCAACCTTCCTGTCGATCAGGACACTGGTATTGTCCTTCTTCCCCTTTACTTCGCTACCCTCCTTCATCCCCACGTTAACAACCTCGTGGCCGGCTTCTTTGAAGGCGTCCACTGGAGCGCTGTATTCGCTGTCCTCGAACATATCGTCTACCAGTACCGCTATCCTTGCCATTGCTTAATCTCCTTTCTTCAGCTATTGCTCCTCTGCCGGAGCTTTCTCACCAATCATGCCTGTCCCTCCCGGGATGGTTCGTCAGGTGGTGAAGGCGGAGGCATCCCGTCTTCCTGTTTTCTTGATAGGGTAAAAGGCAATACATGTCAACGATGGCGGTTTCTTCCCTGCTCCCCGGGGGTTCCCGGCATGCCTTGAGTAATTTCACTTTATGATGGCTCTCCGGTGGAACATATATTTCCCCATGTGACTATTCAACAGAAAACCTTCAGGAGGAAATTATGGGCAGGTTTGCTTTTCCGGTCTGTATTCTGTTTGCCGTTGTCCTGTCCTGTTCCACAGACCCCTCGGACCCTGACTTCCTGATCACTTCCGTGGAATTCACAGGGGATTCCACCGCGGAGGGGGCGGAACCCTTCCTGGAATTCACACTGCAGTGGGAAGCCCCCGCACCGGAGACCACGTTCCAGTACACGGTTTACAGAAGCGATTCACCGGGGATTCAGGATGACCCGTCGGAAGCCCGAAAGCTGGTAACTCTCCAGGACAGGACCTGGGCCGATTCCGATTCACTGGAGTGGGGCAGTGTATGCTATTATGCGATAATGGCTGAATCGTCCTCCGGGTCGTCCAGGTGGAGCAACGAAGTATCCCCGGTTACTCCGGTGTCCCCCTTCCCGGCCCCTGTCCAGCTTTTCTTTGAAAGACAGATATTCTTTTTGTGCGACCTGGAATGGAGCCAGTATGAAGGCGGTGAGGATTTCAGGTGGTACGTTCTCTACCGCAGCAACCATCCCGGCATCGCCCAGAACCCATCCTACCAGAACGACACGGCCTTCGTAACAGACGACATGGGGATGGTTTCCTTTCAGGATTCCCTTGTCTTGTCAAAGCACTATGCCCTGGCGGTGGTGGACTCAACCGGCCTGAGATCCTTCAGCAACGAGGTGTGCTTCGAACCCGGAGCGGATTTCCCCTGGCGTTTCTATTACAATTTTGATTTCGGGTGCCATCCTTTTCCAAACAACGACTTTGCCTTCATATCCGGTTGGGGAGAACGGATGTACCTGCTTTACTTCAGCGACTATTCCGGGGATAACTATCTCCAGTGCCGCAGCACTTACAGTGGCAGTTATGTGGACGGGATAGCCAGGGATGACATCTACTCCGCCGCTGAGCGTCCTGACGGAACTATACTTGTCTGCTTCGGGGAGGATGGCAGGCAGATGTCGCAGTTGTCGGTTTTCACAGGAGATCTGGCCTCCGAACTGCAGACAGTGCCTCTGGACAGAATAGTAAGCCGAATGATCGAGACCGATGCAGGAGTGCTGTGCTCTTCCGGCGGCAAGGCCCTGGTGCTGGACCCTTTTTCCCTGCAGACAGTGGATTCCATTCCCTATTCCTTCACATCGGCGGTGCTGGCGGAGGAGCTGGACAGGGTGTTCCTCTGCAGGAATTCCTATGTGGTCTCTCTTCGAAGCAGTGACCTTGCCCACATGGGGAACATCATGGGGAATGCTCAGCGTCTGGTTTACTCCCATGGCGTTCTGTACTGCATAGGTGAAACGGAGATAAGAGGGTTCGATCCCATATCCCTGACACTTCAGAACAGCTGCCAGCTTCCGGAGAATACTCTGTGCAGTACGGTGCATTCCTCGGGAGAATACCTGGTGGTGTATGTATTCCGCGACGACCCCTTCAGGGTGGAAGCATTCGACTATGCAACCGGTGAGTTCCTGGGCATGGTCTCAGACATGCCCTACATTTCCGAGCAGCACTGCTTTCTGAGTGCTCCCCAGGGCGATTTCCTCTGGTTCATGCACTGGAGCCTGGGCGACATGACCCTCCACGGCAACAAGATAATCATCTAGGGCGCTGGCTCCGAGTGATTCATCCCCGATTCAGACCCTGTCTTCGAATTGGCCCTTCATAGCCATCAGATTGCTGAACACCTGCGCCGGGATCCGTGAGTTCCTGACCGGAGAGAAAACTATGATCGTTCTTTCTTACAGTAGCGGACTCCTGCGTCTCGCAGAAGTTTTACGCAATGGGCATTGAGGCTTTCACCATGACGCAGGGCGTCAATTGCAAGCACTTTGTGCAGATCCTTGCCGGTTCGAAGAACGAACTTGCCGGAATATTCCTTCCCCGCGGTTTGAGCAGGAAGGGCTTCTCCGTCTTTCCCATAGATATCGATCCATTCTTCCACCACCTGGCAGAGTTCGCGGTACACTTCAGCCTCAGCGTCTCCATGAACGCCACCGAGCATCAGCCCGGGGCAGGTACCGATGTAGCACTGATCCTCTTCTGACCACTCGACGATCTTGAGATATCTGTCACTTGCTTTCATTCTGTCACCTCGTGAACTGCTTGTTCGACATCCCGTTCCTGGTATAGCTTCGCGTCTTGAGAAGGGTTGCCGCTTATTGTGATCTTCGTTCCCTTCGGGTGAACGAAATTTCGATGGCTGCCTTTGCCGCCTCGATTAACGAATCCCGCGTTCCTGAGGGCACGAATCAGCTCTCCTATTTTTCTTAGGCATATGATATAGTACTATAGTGATACTGCTAATGTCAAGGAGCAATCAGGAGCTGAAATCCAGCATTCGTTACCCGTAAGTACTGCAAATGCAGCGCACTATGCCGGGCATAACGGAGAATAAGGGCATAGCAGTCTACCACAAGCTGCATACAATGACATTGTGCATCTGTCTCCAGGTCAGCAAGTAGCATTTCTTGTGTCCCTGACTAAGCATTTGGGCCCGTTATGGTGTTGCCTTTTTCTTCTGCTTTGCGGGGTCTTTCGTTCTGAGCTTACAGGCTTACCAGAGCAACCCCTGCAACGGCAACAACTGCACCGGCGACTTCCAGGGGGCGGAGGCGCTTGCCCATGAAGGCCACTTCGGGGAAGATGATGAATACCGGTACCATGGCCATGATGGTGGAGGCTATTCCCACCTCGATGAGGCTCAGGGCGACCATGGAGAGTGATACGCCCAGGAAGGGGCCGAAGAAGGCTCCCAGGGAGATGAAGCCCATGGCCCGCCGGTTGCCAAGGGCGGATCTTATGGTGCCTGTGAGCCCGGCTATTGGGATGATCACAGCGAAGGCGGCGATGGCGGCTATAATGCGGATCTGGGTTGCGGCGAAGGCATCGTAGCCACCCAGGCCGTGCTTGCTGAGCACCAGCCCCGCCGCCTGACCCAGGGTGCCCCCCGCTGCAAGGAGAATTCCCTTCATGGGGTGGGCCAGCTTCATTCTTTTTGATCCCTTTATGAGGATGACCATGCATATCCCGGTTACTGTGAGTGTGATCCCCAGCCAGTGCTTCAGGGAGAGGGCCTCCCCCAGGACCAGCCAGCCGGCAAAGGCGGTTACCGGGGGAACCAGGGCGAAGATGACCATGGTAATTCGGCTGCCTATGAGTATGAATGCCCTGAACAGGCAGAGGTCCCCCATTACGAACCCGATAATGCCCGAGAGCCCCAGCCAGAACCACTGGTGGCCGGTTGCGTCCCAGGGGAAAGGCACTCCCCTTGTTATCATGCTGTAGATGGAGAGGAACAGAAGCCCCCCGAAGAGCCTGATTATGTTCACCGGGAGGGCTCCCACCCTTTTCCCGGCGAGTTCAAAGGACATCACCGTGACGGTCCAGCACAGGGCCGTTCCCAGGGCTGCCAGTTCGCCTGTCATCGGGGCTTCCCTTCTGTTTGTTCGTGGTTGGACCCGGGTACTATAACTCCCGTGGGTCACATAGGCTCCGGCTGAATAACCGGGATATGGCCAATACACTATTTGCAGTGCCCATATTCATTCATATCAATCACATCAGAACGCGAGTCCAATTAGAGTCAATGCGTTGACCTTAACAGCACACTATGATTATCTTCCCTTCAGGATCACTGCTTTGATCTTAACCGGAGAGGCCATGAGGAAAATATCCGAGCAACAGCTTGCGGACAGAATGCTGGCAGAGAACCCCTGGTGGAGCGGGAAAGGGATTGGGGAAGCATTCGAGGCTATGAGGCCTCGGGCGTATTTTCAGCTGTTTTATCCCCTATTGACGGAGCTGGACGTTCAAAGAGCCCTGGTGCTTCTGGGACCAAGACGAGTCGGCAAAACGGTCCTGATCAATCATGCCATCGGCAAGCTTCTGGCTCAGGGAATGGATCCAGCACAGATAGCTTACATTTCCGTTGATCACCCTATCTATAACGGTCTTTGGCTGGACAATCTGATAGAAATCTTCAGAACTGTTTCAGGCGCTGATTTCAGCAGAACGGCCTATGTATTCTTCGATGAGGTTCAGTACCTCAAGGACTGGCAGATACATCTCAAACTGCTTGTTGACCAGAAAACTAACCTGAGGATAACCGTATCCGGCTCAGCCGCTGCCGCCCTTAACCTGAAAAGCCGCGAATCGGGCGCAGGCAGGTTCACGGATTTCCTTCTGCCTCCTCTCACATTCTACGAGTACCTGGAACTGACAGGCGATGGGGATATCGTCGAGAAGAAAAGTATCGGCGGCCGCCCCTTCTTTCAGGCTGCCGACATATCCATCCTTAACCAGCACTTCCTGCAGTTCCTTAATTTCGGCGGATATCCTGAAGTAGTTTTATCAAAGGTCATACAGGCTGATCCGTCTCGCTTCATAAAGGGAGACATAATTGACAAGGTCCTTCTTCGCGATCTTCCAAGCCTTTACGGCATAAGCGATGTACAGGAGCTTAACAGGCTGTTCACCACCCTGGCATTCAACACGGGGGATGAAATATCGTTGCAGGATCTGTCCGGCGATTCAGGTGTTGCGAAAAACACTATCAAAAAGTACATAGAATACCTGGAGGCTGCTTTTCTCATAAAAACGGTTCACCGCATAGACGAATCAGCCAAACGATTTCGTCGTGCGCGTTATTTTAAGGTTTACCTTACAAATACATCGATGAGAACCGCTCTGTTCTCCGCTGCAGCTGACGACTCTGAGGAAATGGGTTCACTGGCGGAAACCGCCGTTTTTTCCCAGTATTTTCACGATGTGAACGCCGATCTTTACTACAGCCGATGGAGAAAAGGAGAGGTGGACATAGTCAGATTGAGCGCCTCACAGAGACCATTATGGGCGGTTGAGGTTAAGTGGTCGAACAGGTATACTGAAAGGCCAGGGGAACTCAAGGGTCTGAAGGATTTCTGCCTTCGAAACAAGCTTGCTACAGGGTGGGTTACCACCAGAACGGAAAGAAAGACCATTACCCTTGATGATCTGACCATCCGGTTCATACCAACAAGTGAGCTCTGCTATACGGTCGGGTACAACATCATCCATGGAAGACAGTCTCTGACTCCCGATACACCCTGACGAGCTGCTTCAGGATCTTCTTCAGTAAGCATTCCGAAACCAGTCGAGATACTCCGGCAGGTATTCGGAGAGGAAATGGGGCAGGTTGAGAAGCTTGAAGGGTTTACCATTCATTGTCTTCAGGGAGTCGACCGTTACAGGCCCGCTGTAGAACCTTACCGCATAACCGTGGGGACAGCTGTCCATGAAGCTGTGCAGCGACCGCAGGCGGCCGGTGGAACCGGATTTTACCTCAATGGGAACCAGGATGTTTCCGTGCTGATAGAGGAAATCTACCTCCGCGCCGGAGCCACGGCTCTCACGGGCCCAGAATGCCGGTTTCCAGCCGATGGTCTTCAGGGTTTGAGCCACCTGCTGTTCAGCCAATACTCCCCTGAAGGATTCATTCAGATCCTTTGTTCCCAGCAATTCCGACTGCATCCCGGCGGAGTGCGCCAGCAGACCGGAATCAATGAAGAACAGCTTTGGGCGTTTTCTGAGATTTGGTTTCACCGGAGGCTTCACTTCGGAGGCCGGATACACAAGATCAAGAAGCATTGCCCTTTGCAGAGTTCGCAGTGCTTCCCCGACCTCGCGGGATCGGTAGGAGGAGTTCCCGAATCCTTCAAACTTGATCCTTGTTCCCGTATACAGTGAAGCTGATTCCAGACAATGTGTGATTACCCGTCTCATTGCGGTACCTGAAGTATACTTCGGCACATCATCCTGGAAAGCCAGCAGAAGAGATGAGTAGTACTTCTGTATCGAATCAAGTGTTTGCCCCTGCGCCAGCCTCTGCACAGGCTCCGGCATTCCACCTGTAATCGTGTACCGCACGTATTCATCGTAAACCGCATGAAGGGCATAGTCAGGGAAAGGGATAGCTGGAAGGAGGGATCGCATTTCAGCTTTGCCCACTGCTCCCAGGTATTCACTGAATGTAAGGGGGTAAACGAAGGTCTGCTCCACCCTTCCAACGGGAAAACCCATTCCTTCTTTGCCGATGTATGCCTCCAGAAGCGAACCGGATGCAACGACCGCAAGCTGGGGGAGCTGCTCATACAAGAACCGGATGTAGTTGAACGCCTCCGGACAGGCCTGTATCTCATCGAGGAAAAGAAGTGAGCTCTCCAGGGGGGACTGCACATTCTTCTCGAGTCTTATGGCGCTTACGAGATCTTCTACTGAAAGACCCCTTGTGAAAACTGATTTCTCTCCGGGAGCTTCCAGGTTGATCTCCATATATCCCGGATTTCCTTCCGCCAGCATTCGTACGGCGGTGGTTTTGCCTGTTTGACGGGCCCCGCGAATAACCAGAGGCTTTCTTTCGCCTCTGCTGTACCACTCTGATAGAGTTACCAGTATTTTCCTTTGAAACACAACTGCCTCCCATGCCATACCTGATCATAATACAATCCTTGTAACAAATACACCCATATCTGTTACAATGTTTGTAACATTGCATAGGGTATTACCCGTTTTGCCGGAGGCCGCTTTCAGAAACAATACTGAGGGTGTCACCTCTGACCAGCACCAGCTCCTTCAGGAACACAGAGTCTGATGCTGTTACCTCAAGGGAACAGTTCGAACCAATGCGGACGCTTACGCCTGAGGGGCTGATACACTGCCAGGAACCGCAGGCCAGTTCCGGGAAAACCCCCCGGGCAGGGCGGCCGGGAGTAATGGAAATACCGGGCACACCGTTTCGAGGGAAGCAGATGGTGTGCTTGTATTCACCAAGGAACCAGGGGGGTATCCTGAGAGTATCGCCGCTGACCCCGACACCCAGAACATCACTGTTCCTGTTGAACCAGAGCAGACCATACCTGGTGTAGGGATAATCTCCCCTGAACACCGTTCTGCTGTAAACCCCTGTAAAACGGGGGTCGGCAACCAGTGCCCGTGCAACAGGAAGGCCGGTGGTGTCCCCAGCTGCATTGAAACTGACGATGTCGGGATTTCTGGAAAGAATGTAATCGGTGTTGCACACGGAGTGCAGGGGGATGCATTCGCCCTGACCATGCCCGGGGTGCAGCCCCAGATACCTGTCGTTCAGGCCCAGCATGTCCAACGAAGGAAATCCTGTCCAGTATGGAATTGAGCCGGCTGCCGTAACTGCAACCAGCGGTGAAACATCACCAAAGGCTTCCCTGAGAGCCAGGGCGGTTACCCGGGCATCCCATTCCCAGTTTTCCTCAAGGCCAGCCCTGTTAGGGGGCAGCGTGTACTGCAGCACCACGAATACGACAAGGGCAAGCAGCATCACGAAGGAAAGGCGTTTCCCGAGGGAAACACTGCAAAGGAATTCAGCTGACAGCCAGGTAAAGAGAGGAATAACCGGAAGGAAGTGTCTCCATGCGGGAAAGAAGTCTCCCCCCACTACCAGGATGTACAGAAGCCATGACCCCGCCATGACGCCGGGCAGCACAAGCCTGAAACACCTCGATCGAACTCCCTTCAGGAAGCCGGCCAGGGATAGGGCAGAAAGGGGGAAAAGAGCCAGAAGACCTGTGATCACGTACTTCGCGCCGCAAAGGGCCGTGTGCGGGGAAGGATGCACCTTTATTCTTGCTGTATTGGGTATCCAGTCGCCGTAGTACTGAAGTCGAAAGAGTGTCTGGCCACAGATGAACAGAACCGGAAGAAGAATAAGCCACAGAGATTTCCTGCCTCCTCGAAAGAAAAGAACCGCCAGAAATGCAGACACGGTGAACAGAGCCCCGTCGGGCCTTGTCAGGCAGAGAAATGCCAGGGGTATCGACGAGAGTATCCATGAAGAGGCTCTACCGATATCCATTGCTCTCCAGAGAAGGGGAACTGAAAGGGAAACAAGGAGAAGAACCAGTGGCTGCTCCAGCCCTCCCAAAGCCCAGACCGCCAGAGGAGCCGACAGTGCCGCGAAGAGCAGCGGGGCAAGGGCAATGAGCCGCTTACTCCTGTAGTGGACAAAAATGCCAGCCAGGAACAGTACCGAACAGAGGATACCCAGCACCCTCAGCGAAAGGATTCCGGGAAGCCCCACTGCCAGCAGACCCGAGACAAGAAGTACCCAGAGGAGATCCGAATAGCCCTCGACCCTCTCTCCGTCATTCCATGTAAGCCCCTGACCGGAAACGAACCTGGTGGAGTATCGAAGAGAGATAAGTGCATCGTCGGAAAGAAAGGGAAGGAAAATGCAAACATTCACAAAGAACAAGACCAGCGGCACCATGAACAGAGGATTCCTGCTGCTCATACTCCCCCAGATTCGCTGCCGCTCAAAGCACACAGAAGCGTGTTGTCTCCTCAAGCCCGCCGCTGGTCACACGGCATACATAAACTCCCGGGGAGAGCGTTTCTCCGCTGTTGCCGATACCGTTCCACTGAATGAAGCCTGATCCCTGGTTCAGATAGGAGTCGTTCAGTGTGGCAACCTTCCTGCCTGAGATGTCGAAGACCTCCACAAGGGTATTGCCCGGTTCCCCGATGAAGAAGGAGATGGTTGCGCTGCCTGTGAAGGGGTTCGGTGAAACCCTTAGCCCGAAGCCCTTCCCCGGGGCGGGATCGATGCCCTCCAGGCCGGTTCGCATTGCAACTATCCCTTCGGTGTCCCGGCAGTAAACGAACTCGAGGTAGCCGTCGTCATCAAGGTCGGCTATTGCAGCGGAGGAGGAAAGGGAGCCGGTGTGCATAACGCTCCACTCCTCATCTCCCGTTGAGGCGTTGATGATATGAACAGACGAGAAATTCGCGTTGGAGGAGGTCTGTATGAGCTCCATCACACCGTCGCCATCTATGTCCGCCGCGGCGGCGGTGCTAACGGGCATGTATTGAAGGGATGTCTGCCACATCTCCTCACCGGAGCAGGAGAAGGCAACCAGCTTCATGGTGTTGAGCCGGCCCACTATGACCTCCAGGGAGTCGTTGCCGTCGGCATCTATCACCACCGGAGAGGAGTAGATGTTGCTGGTGAGGTTATGGGACCACTGAAGGGATCCGTCGAGGGCATCGAGCACATATACATGACGGCAGCCGCTGGTGCCTGTTATTTCCCAGGTTCCGTCGGAATCCAGATCGGCAAAGGCCGGAGCCGGGGTAAGCATCTGCCCGGCGTATGAAGGAACAGCGGTTGTCCAGAGGATAGTGCCGTCTTCACCCTTTATCAGGGACACTGAGGGCTCCGGCTCAGGAGTGAAGCCGATGACCTCGAAGGAGCCGTCGGAGAAAACATCCTCGGCAACCGTGGAACCGTAGTAAGCAGAGGTGTAGTTCGGGAGACTCCATATCTCAGCCCCATCGGCTCCGCTGAACGCCCTTGTGCCAACAGTGCCGGCAAACACAACTTCAAGGGTTCCATCGCCATCGAGGTCCGCCAGGCAGGGCGAGATGGCTGGCCCCCCGTCAATGGGCACTTCCCAGAGAAGCTCTCCCGACTCGCCTTCCACCGCCCTGAGGGAACCGTAGGAGGCGCATACCACCTCGGGCTTCAGGTCGCCGTCGATGTCTCCCACCACAGGAGATGAATAGATGAGTCCGTCGCCTGAGACATAGCGCCACAGAACACTGCCGTCCTCTCCGTTCAGGGCGTAGAGGGTATCCGATCCGGAGCCCATCACAACTTCAGGAAGGCCGTCGAGGTCGATATCCGCTATTGCCGGTGAAGAGAAGAGGTTTTCCTTTATGGGATAGGTCCACATCACACCGTACTGGCCGCCCCTTCCCTCTCCCCCGGGATAAAGGCCGGTGTTCCGGGAATCTCCATGGAACCTGTGCCACTGGGAGAAGCACACCGAAGGAAAAAGCAGAAGAAAGATGTAAATATGGCGCCTTTTCATTTTTTACCTCCAATTTCAGTCACTGTTAAATACATCTGAAGTCCTGATGCAATTTCATAATGAATCGCTTTGATGTCAATACTCATCTATCAGTCAGTATTGAGCTATTCAAGGATGATGAAGTGATCCCATTCAAGATCCTTTCAATTGGGAAGCAAAGCGACACACTTGGAATACTATGCGCCTGCAGACGGTACCCTACGGTATGGAGCAGGAAGGAAGTTGAAATGAGAACAGCAGCGATCACAGCGGTCCTGGCCTTAACCCTGGCAACCGGTGCTGGAGCGTCGGCGCTGGCTTCATACATCTGCATGGCAGAGGTGGTGGAAACCGGGGAGCACGATGTGGGAAACAGCACTATGATGGTAACCCTGAACATTCTTCAGGTAATGGAGGACAGGGCCGGTTATGGATTGGATTTCTTCACTTACCGCGTCCCGGAAACCCTTATCAGCGTTGAACTGCTGGGTGTATCAAGACCCTTGGAGAAGGGCGCCCTTATAGAAGTTGTCTTCTATCATGTTTCCGGCATTGTTCCCGGAAGCGATGGAAACATAGAGGACTACCAGACGGAAACATGGGAACTGCTCTGCATCCTGTGAGACATCCTACCGCTGTGTTCCCAGCTCCACCTTGATGCCGGCGAAGGTCATCCCCATGAGTTCCAGTTCCCCCTCCAGCACCATATAGGGAACCAGGTTGTACAGGTCACCCGTGGAGCCGGGGCTTCCGTAATACGGAAACAGATCGACCAGACTTCTGGCAGGGCCCGCCTCCCAGTTGTGCACCGCCGCGCAGGACCACCCCTGGGGGTAGTAAATGTCTATCAGCAGATTATCGCTGCCGTTGTACCAGAATGGCTGGTCGAACTCTATGGTGAGGGAACTGCCCGACGCCCCGCCCAGGGGAAGGGAATCAATGAAGACCACTTCCTGCAGCGCTCCCGGGGCATAGTTATCCGCGAATGTCTCCGAAAGCTGATCGATGGTTACATGGGCCATCTTCATGGAGAAATCCCCGGCCCAGCCGCTGCAGCTGTTCGGGCGGACATAGGTTATGGAGCCTATCTCCAGCGCAAACCCTATATCCTCCTGCAAGACTACCTCCTGGCAGTGCTGAACATAGTCTCAAGAGTCGAAGGGGGATGAGAATGAACCCTCCATGGAACCTATCTCCAGGGTGGTCGCAAAGAGTGCCGCCAGGGGAACCAGCAGAAGAAACGCGCTTTTCATACATCTCCTTCTTGTTAACAGTCTTGATATTATACTGTGAAGAAAGCCCCGGGGAACAGGCTCCAGGTTATGGCTACATTGATGGTTTACCATGCCATGACCGGGGATTATACTCATTGCAGGCTGGGATTTAACCGCTTCCCTGTGTTCCTCTGTCCGGGTTTTTCACCGGGAAAGGTGCCGCTGGAAATGAAAGCTTCTGAGAACCTTGCGGGTGTCATGGAACGGCTGGCCGGTGTCCTGGGAGGGGCCTCGGAACCGGATCAGGCCCCTTACCCGGTTACTCCGGACAAATGGGCGGGCATATTAAGCGAAAAAGGTCATCCCGTATCGGGAAGCATCCAGTTACAGAAGATCCCTGCCTGCGCGGGGACCTATGGCGGCAGACCCTTCTTTGTGGCTGCCCACAGGGGCAGCGAGATGACCATCGCGGCAATGTGCTTTGCTCCATGCCGTTTCAGCGTGGTAACCGGCAGCCTGATGGCAAGGCTGGCTTTCCTGCGGGGGAGGAGGCTGCGGTTCGGCGACCCCGAACTGGAAGGCAGATTCGTGGCAAGGTCCATGGGCGAATGCAGGATCGACGGCATTTTCCAGAGCACCGAGATGAATAACATCCTCACAGGTATGATGCCCTTCTTCGAGCTGTCCGGTGAACAGGGTTCACTGAGTCTCCGCTTCGACTTCATGGCAGGCTCCGTGACCCTGGACAGCGTTTTGAGCAGAATGGAAAGCCTGAATGCCCTGGCGGGGATGCTGGAGAGGGAAACCTCGGGGAACGAAGCAGGAAAAGACCGGCAAGGCAGCATTGCCCTATGAGGGGTGGGAATTGATGAACACCATGGGAAGGTACCGCGGCACGGGGGTGGCATCACTCATCTGTCTGTGGGTGATGACGGCTCTCCCTCTGCCCATGGCGTATGGAGATGCCCTGATTCAGGTTGAAGGAAGTGAGACCATTGCGGTGGATCTTGGGAAGAACTGGGATCCGGACCCCTATGCCATGATAGCCTTCCTCCTCGAAGACGACATCTGGCTGACAACCGAACACGACAAAGCGATAAATCTCACCGGTTCCGGGAAGGTGTTCAGCTTTGCCTGCGATCCTGACATACCGGGTCTGCTGTACTATTCCGTACTTGGGGAATCCCTCGACCTCTGGGTGTACACCCTGTCACTGGTGGAGGGTTACCAGTCCGGCTGTATAGGGATGGTGCCCAACGAAACACACGATACCAGCTATTTCGTTACGGATACATACGGTGAAAGGGCACAGATGGAAGTCGACGGAGCGGAGCTGAAGATAGAATGCGACTTCCGTTGGGGCTTGTTCCGTTTCACCGAGGTGGCTGTGATCGACCTGTCATCCATCAAGGGTGATCCCCCGCCTCCGGACACCCTGAACGCCGGACTCCCTGAGATCCTTATAACCCACCGGATGGTGAACGGCATTGCGGAGCTCTTCTGCACCGTGGGCGATGGCTCAGCCTATCAGCTTTCGAGGACCGGCGCCATGACCAGATTCGATGAGTTCTACCTGAGGGACCCTCCCGACTTCAGTGTGTCGCCTTCGGGCAAGAAGGTCCTCTTCAGTCTGATCACTGATTTCGGTGATCTTGCCCACGGCCCTCTGCTTATCGTGAATATCGACGGAACGAACCAGACGGTGCTGCTCTCCGACATGATGCTGATGAACTTCAACCACCGCTGGGTGGGAGACATTCTGTTCTTTACATACTATTCCTATGAAGGCCAGGCGGAGTGGCTGTACATGCTTGAAGGCCCGGAGAACATCCCCTCGGTTGTGGTTGCAGGCGGTGGGCAGTTCGATGTGATCATCCTGGATTAATACAGCGCCGCCTTTATTGCTCCCCAGGTGGCCGGGGCCAGGCTCATTTCCATGCTGTACTCCATCTGTGAGATAAGGCTTTCTCCCACTGTGCCCTGGTAGCTGATGTAGATGCAGTCGTTGAAGGCATTGTATGCCAGGCCATAGAGTATGTCTCCGTTGGAGAATGGCAGCTGGGCGTAACCCAGACAGGTCAGATCGGTGCCGGTGTACTGATAGAACCAGATCCCCTGGGCGGTGTAGGCTGTAACCGCCACAAGGGTGTTGCCCATGTGGGGCATCACGGTGATGCCTGAAAGCTGTCCGGGTATCTCCGGTGTCGGGAAGACGGTTGATGCACCGCCGGGGGTGAGCCTTATCACCTGGGCTGTTCCACCTGTCAGCCAGTAGTGGGTGCCGTCGAAGTCCAGCCCCCTGCCGTCGGCGCCGGTGGGGTCCGGAAGCTGGGTCCATGAAAGGCCCCAGTTCACTGAATAGTAGAGATCGCTGTCGGTCCAGTCGGTGGTGAGCAGGGGCCATTCCGACGGGCTGTTCTGGTCTATGGCCACCCCGAAGCACTTCGTGTTGCCCGGGTCCAGGGGTATGTTCAGCAGCAGGGCCCCGGTTGCCGGGTGGTAGCCGTATATCTTCAGATCGAGGTTGTTGCTGCCCAGAATGGTGCCGTCGGCCATGGCATCCAGGCCCATTGCCCGCTGGTTCGACCCGGAGCCGTAGGCCCAGAAGGTGTTGGCCAGGAAAAGCTGGATGTCCGCGGTCCGGGTTGCGGGGTTAACTGGAATACCGGTGCGGGGGCCCGTTGCCAGAATGGCCAGAATCACTGTCAGCATATGCATGTTCCCCTCCTTTAATTCTTTGTGCCTTAATATTATACTTCATTTTGCCTGCTATGCTCCCTGTCTTGTCCTTGTCTCCCTTGCAGTTGTTGACTGTTTGCTTCCACATGGCTATCATGCAAAAAGCAATCATCTCAGGATCAAGTTCTTTCCCGCTGGCAAAGGAGGGAAACCCTTGGCTGAACATGCACCCGTTGCGGTGATCGGCGCCGGAATAACCGGTCTCACCGCCGCGGCGGAGCTCAGCAGGAACAACATCGACTGTGTTCTATTCGAAGCATCCCGGGAGACCGGCGGAATGTGCAGAAGCAGAACAATGGACGGAGTGGTCTTCGACTCAGGGCCGCACATGCTCATGATCAATCCCCACAGGGAGTGCGGCAGGTATCTCATAAAGCTGCTCAGCGGAGAGGGGCTGTACCGCAGGAGGTATCTTTTCGCCGTAAGCGACGGAACCAGGTACTGGCAGCTGCCCATTTCTCCCGGGGAGTTTCTCAGATATCCATCATGGGCCAGGCATGACCTGCTGAAAGCCGCCCTGAGACGACCCCTGGGCTTCTCCGGCAGTAAAAGCCTTCGCAATCATATTGAACGGCGAACCGGCGGCAGAACATACAGCGCCGTCTATGCCCCTTTGATAGAAAGCAAGCTCGGAAGGACCGGTGAGGAACTCCACGAAAACTGGTGGACAAGGGCCCCGAAGCCAATATCGTCCTTTTCCGGGGCTGCTGAACTGGAATCGGACAACGGCGATCTGCTCTCTGTTTTCGGGAAGTTCTTCCATGATATGATGCCCTTCTACTCATATCCCCGGGGAGGTATCGGAAGGGTCAAGAGTCTCCTTGAAGACCGCTGCAGGGGAAGGACAGTAACCCGCTGCGGGAAGATTTCCACCGGATTCAGCCATGACAGAATCACCGAGATCAGGACCGGAGTGGAGACCATACCGGTTAGCGCGGTTGTCTGGACCGCCCCGGTAAATGACTTCTACGAAGCCATGGGAGAAACCTGCCCCGCACCTGCTCCCGCAACATCGACCAGGTTCGTTTATGCGGTTTACAGGGTTTCGAGGCGGAGGAAAAGACAGCACCTTTACACCTACCATCACGGGGAGAACACCCTCTTCAACAGAGTGTACTACCCATCGTCCATCTACAGGGAAGACACACCGGAAAACCTGGAGGGGCTCTGCTTTGAGGTGAGGATCTCTCCGGAAACCGGGCTCCTTTCGGGGGATCAGCTCATTGAAACCATCAGCCGGGATGCCATGAGAACAGGGATAATCCAGGGGAAGCTGCTGTCCTGGGATACAGAGGATCTGAAGAACACCTCTCCCCTTCTTTCCGAGAGCTACCTCGAAAGGGAAAGCACCCTTTTCAGCGCGGTGAACAGGTTCAGCAACCTTGTCTTCGCAGGCAGACAGGGAAACTACTGCAACTGCCTCATTCCCGGTGCGGTGGAGCAGGGCCTTCATGCCGCCGGGAATGTGATGGCACAGCATGCCGCTGATTGATCTGCAGGGAGCCACGGCGGGTTACGGCGCAGGAACCCGTATAAGGATAATGGCGGGGCATCTGCGGTCCCTGGTCCGGAGGCTCACACCGGCAAGGTTCCTGAATGTCATGAAAGCCGAGGGGAACCGGGTGCTTGGAAGAACCAGGATCAATTCCATGCCATTCTTCCTGAAGATAGAGTCAAGCGGCTTATGCAACCTCGGCTGCCGCTGGTGCACGGGAAGCAGAACGGAGAGAGCCCGGGGAGAAAGACAGCGGACGAGGATGAGCCTTGAACGCTTTCAGGAGATCATTGACGAGACAGGGAAGTACCTGTTCAGAGTGAACCTGTACGGCTTCGGCGAGCCCCTTCTCTTCCCTGAGACACTGGACATGATCCGATACTGCTCCCACAGGAACATATCGGTAGTCGTATCGTCGAACATGAACATCAGACAGGATGATCTTGCTGAAGGGATCCTTGGCTCAGGGCTGGAACAGCTGATCTTCTCCTGCCACGGAACCAGCGGCAAGACCGTTAAGGAATTCATGGGGCCTGAAGCGGAACCTGATCTCGCCTTTGAGAATGTCCGCAGGGTGGTTCTTGAAAAGCGGCGCCAGCGCTCCCGGTACCCCATCGTAAGCTGGCAGTTCTGCATTACCGGTTTCAACCAGCACGAGATGGAAGAGGCAAGGAAGATCGCTGCCGGGCTGGGGGTGAATGAGATCAGGTTCATCAAGCCATGGTTCCCGCCTGATGCAGGCAGGGAATGGCACTCGAGCCTCTTCCCGGAGAGGTCCGTGATGAAGGGTGAAAGGCGCAGTCGGGGGTGTGCCTGGCCCTGGAGGGGAGCCTACATCAGCTGTGATTCAGGTGTTCTGCCATGCTGCAGGGAAGAGCTGTTCGTTCGGAACGACTACGGCAATCTCAGCGAAACCGGCTTCAGGGAGATATGGAACGGCACCTCTTTCGTGAAGAGCAGGAAGCTGATAGGGAACCCGGGCGGGTACATCCCTGAAACTCCCGTCATCTGCAGGAACTGCCCGGAGCTGGGTTTCCCTCCCGCGGTTCCTGAATGGGAGAAGGAATGACTTCATCATGGTGGTAAGCTCTCGCCTTTTCTTTTCTTCCGCATTCTTTCTTGTTTTTGCCCATGGCGTTGGCTATTCTACTTCATTGTGTTCGGTTTTTCCGGGAGGTGAGGCAGTATGAAGGACATTCCAGGCGGGCCGCTTCGAGACATAAAAAGATACGATACCGTTCCCATTATGGTGCGGGCTTCTTCCCTTGCCCACGGGGAAAGGGAATTCATGAGGGAGTTCCCGGGGGATGGTTCACCCCGAAGCATTTCCTTTGCCGGGCTTGAAGCTGCGGCATCAAGCTTTGCCAGGGGACTTCTGGAGCTGGGTCCGGCTCCTGTGGTGGCCGTTTCCGGCAGGAACGGAATAGACTGGGCCACGGTTTTCCTGGGAACCCTTTTCGCCGGAGGCGTAGTGGTGCCCATCGACAAGGAGCTGCCCCCCGCCGACATCTCAGGGATCATTCACTACTCTGGAGCTTCGGTGTTCGTTTTCGACAGCTCCATGGAAGGGTCGGTTCATTCACATCTGCGCTCGGGCAAGGGGTCTGTTTGCTCCCGATACTACGTCATGAACGGGGAAAGCACCCTGTTCCCCGGCTTTTCATCACTCATGCTCCAGGGGGAAACGGTGCTTCCCGCCTTTGCGGATGATCCCGATGTAACCTCCTCTTCAGTAGCGGTGATCTCATACACATCGGGCACCATGGGGGCCGCCAAGGGAGTGGTGCTCTCCCACGGCAACATACTCAGCGACCTTCAGATGATGCTGGCGTCGGCCTTCATACGAACCGACGAGGTCTTCCTGTCGGTTCTGCCCTTCCATCACATGTACGAGTGCGTCTGCGGATTCCTCTGCCCCCTTCAGCACGGATGCACCGTTGTTATAAGCAGGGGACTCAGGTACATAGCCGAGGACCTGTCAGCGAACTCCATCACCCTTGTGCTGGGAGTGCCCCTTCTCTGGGAGGGGATGTACCGCAGGATAATGGCCCGGATAGGATCCATGCCGGCTGGAAAGCTGAAGTTCGGATTCGGGAAGACCCTTTCCAGAGCTGCTGAGCTGGTGGGGCTGAAGGGAACCCGCAGGAAGATATTCTCCGCCGTTCATGACAAATTCGGCGGTTCCCTGCGCACACTCGTTTCCGGAGGCGCCGCCCTCGACGCGGAAGTGATGCGGGGATTCGGCCAGCTGGGCTTCAGGATGCTCCAGGGTTACGGCCTTACTGAATGCTCCCCCATCGTTGCGGTCTGCAGGTACAATGTGCGGGTTCCCGGAACCGTTGGCCCTCCCCTGCCCGACGTGGAGATCCGCATCGAGTCCCCTGATCCCGACGGAGCCGGGGAGATACTGGTGCAGGGCCCCAATGTGATGCAGGGCTATCACAACGACCCTGAAGCAACCGCCGAGGTGCTTTCACCGGATGGATGGTTCCGGACAGGGGACTTCGGAAAACTGGAGAACGGCATCCTTACTGTTACAGGCAGGAAGAAGAACATCATAGTGGCCAAGAACGGAAAGAACGTTTACCCGGAGGAACTTGAACACCAGCTCAACCGAAGCCCCTTCATAGCCGAAAGCCTTGTGTTCGGCAGGGAGGCAGCGACCAAGGGCGAGGAGATATGGAGCATAGTGTTCCCGGACTACGATGCCCTGATAGCCCTGGCCGAGGAAAAGGGAGAGAAGCTCACGGAAGGGTTCGGTCTTTCTGTGATACGCTCCGAGATACGCTCGGTGAACCGCCGTAACCCCTCCTTCAAGCGCATCTCCAGCTACATCATCCGTGACACCGAGTTTCCGAAAACAACCACGAAGAAGATCCGCAGACCCAGGGTGCTTCAGGAGGCGGGGATCACCTCGGAGAAGATTCACTCGGTGGCAGCCGGGTAGTGTTCCCGGGGCTTCATCCCATTGTTCAGGGGCTGTAAAGGTTATCACAAGCTTTTGCCCGATCAAGTCAGGGAGACAGCTGTTCTCCAGAATGTGTGCCCCCCCATCAGGAAGGTTCCTATGGCTTTTTCAGGCCGATGGACACCATTGAGACCGGGTAATATCTTCAAGGGAATCTTCAGGCAGCCTTCTCAATCGGGCATGAAGAACAGTATCGTATTTTCGATCCTGATTGGTCTTCTTAGGGGAGTTATCCATGAACACCGAAGTATCGAAAGCTAACCAGCAGCTTCTTGATAGGCTCGATGCCCTTCTTTCGGAACTGCCCGGCTCCGCTTGCAGTGAAGAGCATCAGATCATTCGGGAACGGCTCCTGAAGTACATTGAAACTCCCTCCCCGGAGGCTTCCCATCCCCTTGGTTCCAATGCAGTGGAAGCCCTTCTGAATGCATCTTCGGATGCTGCCTTCCTTATAGACACGAAGGGAGTATTCCTTGCTGCGAACGCTGAACTTGCCCGCAGGCTCGGTCTTGAGAGCTCTTCCCTCATCGGGAGGTGCTGCTATGATCTGATCCCTCCGGAAGTGGCCGCCAGAAGGAAGCTCTGGGTTGACCAGGTCCTTCGCACGAAGGCGCCGGTGACCGAGGATGACCAAAGATGCACATCTCTTGTACGGAACTGCCTTTACCCGGTATTCGATTCCAGAGGAAATGTCACAGCCGTGGCGATATACGGCCGCGACATCACCGAAAGGGAAGCCGCCAGAGAGGCTCTGGAGCACTCCAGGAAAAGCTATGAAGCCGTTTTCAACGCCTCTTCCGACTGCATCTTCATCCACGACGGGAACACAGGCGAGATAATCGACGTGAACCGAAGCGCCGAGGAGGCCTTCGGCTACACCCTTGAGGAGATGAAGAAGCTGGATGTGGGGGATATGACGGTGAATGAACCTCCATATACCCGCAAAGAGGCTTTCGAACACTTCCAGAAGGCGGTGGTGGAAGGCCCGCAGAAGTTCGAGTGGCTTGCAAAGAGCAGGAGCGGAAAGCTGATCTGGTTTGAGAACAGCCTTCTGTACACCAGCCTTGCCGGACAGGACAGCATGCTGGTCACCGGCAGGGATATCACACAGCGCAAGGAGGCCGAGGAGCGATATCAGAACATCGCCACCGAAATGGAGGGAATACTTAACTCCCTGCCGGACGCCGTTATCTATGCGGACACCGGGCGGGTGATAAGGAAGGTTAACCCGGCATTCAACCGGATATTCGGTTATCAGCCCGGGGAAGTCATAGGGAAGAGTACCAGACTGATCTACCGCAGCGAACAGGAATTCCTGGAACAGGGGCGTATCCGGTACAATGCACAGGCATCAGAGATGCGGCCCCCTTATGAGATCCTCTACTTGAGGAAAGACGGAACCGAGTTCATCACCGAAACTGTGGGAAGCACTGTCCGCAACGCCCGGGGAGAGGTGGTGGGCCTTCTCGCTCTGATAAGGGACATCACCGGACAGAAACAGATGCAGGAGCGCATGCGCCAGATGGAGAAAATGGAGTCCGTGGGCAGACTGGCAGGCGGGGTGGCCCACGATTTCAACAACATGCTGAACGTTATCCTGGGCCACACTGAGATGGCCCTTGACGGCCTGGACCCTTCAAGCCCCCTCCGGGAAGACCTTGAGGAGGTGAAGAAGGCCGGGGAACGCTCCGCCAGCCTCACGAAACAGCTCCTTGCCTTCGCCAGAAGACAGACCATTGCCCCGAAGGTGCTTGACCTTAATGAAACCATCACATCCATGCTGAAGATGCTGGAACGCCTGATAGGCGAATCCATTGAACTCATCTGGGAACCAGGCTCAGACCTGACTCCTGTTTGTATCGATCCCGGCCAGGTGGATCAGATGCTGGCAAACCTTGCGATCAACGCCCGGGACGCCATAGGGCACAACCCCGGCAGGGTGAGAATAGAGACCGCCAGTGCAAGTTTCAGCGAAGACTACTGCTCCGCACATCCCGGTTATACCCGGGGCGACTATGTGATGCTTGAGGTGAGCGACAACGGCTGCGGAATGGATGAGGAGACCCGCCTGCACATATTCGAACCATTCTACACCACGAAGGAGGGAGGGCAGGGTACCGGTCTGGGCCTTGCAACCGTTTACGGCATCATCACCCAGAACGGCGGATTCATTAATGTCTGCAGCGAACCCGGGCAGGGAACCACATTCAGGATATACCTCCCCCATCACACCGGAAAAAAACTGCCGCACTCCATCAAGACCCCCGGCATTCTGACAAAGCGGGGCAGCGAGACCATTCTACTGGTCGAGGACGAACCCTCGATACTGAAAATGGTAACCATGATGCTGGAAATGGAGGGCTACAAGGTTCTGCCCGCAGGGTCACCCGGTGAGGCCATCCGAACGGCGAGGGAGCATTCCGGAGAGATTCACCTGGTCGTTTCAGATGTGGTGATGCCTGAAATGAACGGCCGTGACCTGGCAAGGAACATCCTTTCCCTCTACCCCATGGTGAAAAGACTCTTCATGTCCGGCTACACGGCCAATGTGATAGCCCACCACGGAGTGCTGGACGAGGGGGTCAACTTCATTCAGAAGCCCTTCTCCAGGGGAGAGCTTGCCGCAAAGATAAGAATGATACTCGACGGGGACTGATCAGAGATCCTCGAAGTATTCGAAGGCATCGATGATATCGAGATAGGCTCCATCGAAACCCGAGTCGATGATCCTCTGCAGGTAGGAGTCGTCGTTGCCGAAGATCATTGCCTGCCACTGGGGATCCCAGTATTCAACTTTGTAGTTGCCCGGCCAGTCGGGGTTTTCATTCCCCAGCCAGGACGGCGGCTGGGTGTTCCATGAGGGGTCCCAGTAATACCTGTAGTCCTCGGCTTCACCGATGCTCATGTAGCAGATGACAAGTCTTGTGCCGCCTCCGCTTTTTTCACGGATCTGATCAAGGTCGGACTGGGTGAACTGCTCTTCGTTGTGGAAGAGGTCCATTATCACAACGTCATAGGAGGTCTGGGAAACGGCATCGATGAACTGCTGTTTTGTGGCGTAGCTGTCGCCGTTGATCAGATACAGGAAGTTTGCCGCCTGGTGGATATCGGTTATATCGTCGGAGTTCACGTTCCATGGTTCCGGGGGATAACCGGGAATGGTGTTCAGGTCACGCTGGTCCGCGGCAAAGGATATGAAACCATACTGCTCATTTGTCTGATAGGAGTCATCAACATACCCCTGGGTCCAGCAGTAATCCGTGGCGAGCACCTGGACGCCGTTGTCTTCGCAGATGAGGCAGAGGTCCCGCATGTATTCCGCCTCAGAGGCCGGAGTGGGGACATTGTCCGAGGTGTAGCCATAGAACATGTCCTCTCTGCCGGTTGCATCCATTGAGGCCAGATAGGCGATCTGCTGTGTGCTCCCGGGGTCTCCATTGTCGGTTACCAGCTCCTGACCGTTCTGGGGAATAATGATGAACCCGGACTGCTGTCCCTTTGCCCAGGCGGACAGGTCCATAACGAAGCTCCGCATTTCCTGCCTGAATTCAGTGTTCTCGCCGGAGGGGCCGGTGGTGTCATCGGATCCGCATCCGGCGGTCAGGAACAGTGACATCGCGGTGATCACCGCTCTGCTCAGCAAAGCTATACCCTTCGGCATGGTTTATCCCTCTTTGTCTTTTTGATGAAAACATGGCAAACGCATGGAAAGTTATATGTGCCTTCAGTATATCCCGGTCAATGACGCTGCTTTTTATGAACAGCAGCTCTCCGATGGACCATGGTTTTCCCGCACGATACTTCCATATCGTGGAAGTTTCCCGCGGCAATTGCTTATCAATCACGAAATGCGCATAATACTTCCATGAGAAAAGGAGGCTCTTTGGAAACGCTATCGGAGCTGCTGCTGAAAAAGGGGTTTGCAGGCAGGGTCGTATCCAACGCCGTGGTATCAAGTCTTCTCGAAGGCGGAAATGCAAGCAGATGGGGGCTTGTTAACAGAGCTTTGAAAGAAGGCGAGCTCATCAGGCTGAAGCGGGGTCTGTATGCTCTCAGTCCCCGGATCGGAGGGAAATCTCCCGAACTTTTCGTAATTGCCAACAGGATCGTACCTGAAAGCTATGTATCCATGGAATCAGCCCTTGGATACCACGGCTGGCTTCAGGAGGAACCCGCTGCGGTTCACAGCGCTATCCCCCGGGGTAGAGCAAGCAGCTGCGCCAATGCTTATGGAAGGTTCATCTATCTCAGGGTACCAATCACCGGAAACCGATTCCTGCTGGGAGTGGAAAGACATTCCTCCGGCGGTGAGGCATATCTGATCGCAAATGCCGAAAGGGCACTCGTGGACACTCTGTCAGCAAGGAACCTGGAGTGGGAGGGAATCAACTCCCTGGAGGGAAAACTGCGCATCGATCCGGGCCTTCTAGGGGAGCTGGATCTGAATCTGTTGAAGGAACTGGCCGCAGGATGCAGATCTCAGCCCCTGAGAAAGCATATCACCTCCCTCAGGTATGCGCTGGGAGGCAAAGCATGATCCACAGAATGATTCAGGACAGACTGGACAAGGACGCCGGCAGCACCTTCGAGGAAAGAAGGAAACTCTTCCGGGAGATAGTTCAGGAGCTGGCGATCTATTCACTCTCTGCAGGGGGCTTTTTTGAGAAGGCCGTTTTCCATGGCGGTACTGAACTGCGTATCGTTCACTCCATGCCCCGTTTCTCAGAAGACCTGGATTTCTTCGTGAAGAACCCTGACCCCTGCTTCTCATGGGAGAAGTATAGGGAAAGGATACTTGATACATGCAGCCGTTTCGGAATGAATCCCGTGATAAAGGAAAAGTCTTCAGGAAAGGGCGCAGTAAGGGCAATCATGCTTATTGATGATTCTGATATAGGGACCTCTCCTTCGGGAAGGACAGGCTACACAAGGATACGCCTGGAGATAGACACGGATCCTCCAGCGGGAGCAGCCCTTTCAGGAGCTTTCCTCGATTTCCCTGTACCCCATGAGGTCGTTGTGCCTGACCTCCCCTCTTCCTTCGCGCTGAAGTGTCACGCCCTGCTATGCCGCGTATGGATGAAGGGACGTGACTGGTTCGACCTTTTGTGGTTCCTGGCAAGGGGTGTTCAACCCAAAATGGTTCTGCTTGCCAGTTCGCTGGATCAGACCGGGCCGTGGGCGGGAAAGGGTCTGGGGATCGATGAAAGCTGGCTGGGAGAAGCCCTGTCGCAGAAGGTGCATGAAATGAACCTTGAACAGGTAAAAGGCGATATTCTGCCCTTCGTAAGCAAGGATGAAAGAGCTTCAGTGGAATCCTGGAGCAGGGAAATGTTCCTCCACTACATTCGCAGGGCTTTCCCCTCCTGATGGAAACCGCGCTGACGAATACCACTGCCGGTTGATGGGGGAATGATATGAAGATGGAAGCACTGGCCCTGCCTTTTCTCCTCATGGCCTGTAACACCTCACCAGACAGCAATGTAAGTTCTGAAAAGCCCGATACTGTCATTGTGGAATGCACCGCCGTGATAGGGACAGAGTTCCCCGAAACGCAGTACGGCTTCGCCGAGATAGGAAGCATCTGCCACGGACCGGATGGATCTGTCCTTGTGTCTGATCCTAGGCTGGCCGTGGTGAGGAGGTACAGTCCAGCCGGAGAATTCATCATGAGCTATGGATCTCCCGGTGAGGGTCCCGGTGAGTTGACCGAACCGTGTGACATCGCCGTAACTGAATCCGGGCTGCTTCTGGTCTCCGACCTTCGCGGGCTGAACTCCTATGATCTTGATACCGGTGAATGGACAGGGCTCAACGGTGAGTACACAAGGCCGGTTCTCCTCAGGATGCTGGGCAGCAGAGACTCTTCGTTCACCGCACTTCGAAGCTGGAGCTTCCTCTCGAATCATGTTCCGGTCCGCACCGCGGAATACGGTCTCTACAAAATGGGAGCACCCTCCTCAACCGTTTTCTGGCGGGACTCATCGGTAATAGACCACGGTTCAGGCGACTTCATCAGGCTGTGCAACGAGCTTCCGGTGGTGGCTTCCGACGCCGGGGGCAATGTTTATGTTTCCGAATCCACCGAGTCGATCCTGCGTATCCTGAAGTATTCACCGGAGGGAGAGCTGCTGCACACCATTACAGAGGAGTACGAGCCGGTGCCGCTTACGGATCAGGAGAAGCAGCTCGAAACTGAATTCTATTCACTTCTGCTGCAGAGCCTGGGCATGGACATCAGTTACACGCCCAGGGACTGCTGGAACACGGTTACATCCCTGGGGGTGGACGGCGATTCCAGGATATGGGCCCGTGCAGGCTGGGCTGACCCGCCTTGCTACAGGGTTTTCGATCAGAATGGGGACATTCTCTTCCATGCCATCATCCAGGGCATCCCGGCACAGGGACCCAACCTGCAGATTAGGATCTCTCCCCTGGGCATGGCCGCCTTCGGCTACGATTCTTCCCTGAGCTTCATGCAGGTGTTCATTCTGGGACCGCCGCCCTCCCTGCCCTGAATACGTGGGATCGGGCAAACTCTTTCCATTGCGCCAACTTATCATTTTTGATAAGTACATGCCATGAAATCCAATGCCCTTCTGGATATGGGACAGCACACCGGATTCACATTTATCCCTCTCTCTGCCTCTTGTAACTGTATCCTTCCTCATACTCTATCGAGCCGAATAGGGACAGTATCCTCTCCTGCTCCAGATGCCTTATGTACTCCACAAGGGCCTGGGTTACCGCCTCTTTCCCGGTGCGATGGCGCCCCAGTTCAACCGCTTTTTTTGCAAGCTGATCGTCGATTTGCAGATTCGTAGCCATGGCTATCACCTCCACACATATTATCACACAATTCTGTGTGTGGGTCAGTGTTCCTATACATTGGAACCCTGGGGGATCTCGGGTTTTTCCTGAAGAAAGCGGACACAGGAGGTCAATTTGAACGCCAAGGAGAAAATCACCAACCGCCTGGTGAATGAAACAAGCCCCTACCTTCTTTCCCACTCTGAAAATCCCGTGCACTGGCAGCCCTGGGACGACGAAGCCTTCCGGCTTGCCCGGGAATTTGACCGCCCGGTGTTCCTCTCCATCGGCTACTCCAGCTGCCACTGGTGCCATGTCATGGAGCAGGAGTGCTTCATGGACGCCGAGGTGGCGAAGCTGATGAACTCCAGCTTCATCTGCGTGAAGGTGGACCGCGAGGAGAGGCCCGATGTGGACAACCGCTACATGCGGTACGCCATGGCCATGACCAGAAGCGGAGGCTGGCCCCTCAACATGGTCCTCACCACTTCAGGCAAACCATTCTTCGCCGCCACCTACATACCGAAGGAGGGCAGGTACGGAAGAAGGGGAATGCTGGAGCTGGTTCCCCTGCTTGCCCGGGCATGGCGGGAGGAAAGGGAGAGGGTGCTCACTGCCGCAGGTGAGATAACCTCAGCGGTTCCCCCGGGGCTGCCCTCCGGTGATGCCCGTTACCCTGAACCTGTGGCGGGTTGCTACAGGCAGCTTGCCGGTTCCTTCGACAGGGTGAACGGGGGGTTCGGAGGGGCGCCCAAGTTCCCTGTCTTTCATAATCTGCTGTTCCTTCTTCGGTACTGGCACCATACCGGTGAAAGCCACGCCCTGGACATGGCCCTGGGAACCCTTGCCGCGATCAGATACGGCGGGGTCTACGACCAGCTGGGGGGAGGGATTCACCGCTACGCAACCGATGAGGGCTGGCGCGTGCCCCACTACGAAAAGATGCTCTACGATCAGGCCATGCTGACCCTTGCCTGTCTGGAGGCCTATCAGGCATCGGGGAACCTTCTTTTCAGGCAGACAGCGGAGGAAACGCTGGATTTCGTTCTTCATGGGATGACATCCCCCTCGGGAGGATTCTACTCGTCCATGGACGCCGATGACCCCGGGGGCGAGGGGGCCTATTACGCCTGGAGCCTGAAACAGCTCTCCCGGGTGCTCGGTGACCGTGATGCCCGTTATGTTGCCCGGCTGTGGAACATTGACGATGAAGGTGCCTGCACCCCCAGGCTTTCCCCCCGGGATTCCTGGATACCCGCCCCTGCAGCCGCGGTACCCTCACCGGACCCGGGTGTGATGGATCTGCTTCTGGAGGAGAGGCGGCTGAGGCATGCTCCGGCGGTTGACGAAAAGATACTCGCCGACTGGAACGGCATGATGACAGCGGCCCTGGCCAGGGCTGCGCTGGTGCTTAACCGGCCGGATTACGCCCTGGCGGCCGGGGGGGCGGTTGCACACATAACCGGTAACATGATCTCCCCGGATGGGCTTCTGCTGCACAGCTGGAAGGGGGGCAAACCTGGTAGAGAGGGTTTCCTGGACGACTATGCCTATCTGATATGGGCCCTGATAGAGCTGCATTCAGCAACACTCGAGGGGGAATACCTCACCCTGGCCCTGGAACTGCAGGGGAAGCAGGACAGCCTGTTCCTGGCAGAAGGCGAGGGGGTGTATTCCTTCGCCTCGGGGGGTGACCCGCTGCTGCCTGAAACCATTACCGTGGAAACCCACGACGGCGCGGTGCCCTCGGGAAACTCCATTACCCTGATGAACCTGCACAGGCTTTCCGTCCTGGCACCGGATGGGAATTTCAACCAGCGGGCCGCCGCCCTCACCGAAGCCCTTCTTCCGGTGGCGGCCGCTTCACCGGCTTCCTGTTCCATGCTCCTGGCCGGTGTGCAGAGCGGACCTTCTCATGTTCACATAGGTCTTTCAGGGAAGGATACCGGGCTGTTCCTGGATGCGGTCCGCCGTCTGTATCTCCCGGACGGGACCCTGTCCATCGACCCGGCTCTGGAAGGCCCCGGGGCGGTGGTCTGCGGAGGGGGCTCATGTTCACCCCCGGTGGATGATCCAGAGGAGCTTGCGGCTCTGCTTTGCAGACCCCTCAGCCCTTCCTGAGGATATCCAGCTTCTCCCGGAAGTCGGCCTCGGGGACTTTGGCATGGAGTTCGCCGTAAAGCTTGACGGCGGATGTTCTGTGCTCCTCTTTGCCTGTGATCCGGTACAGGTGAAAGCAGATCTGCGCGGAGAAGCCGTCTCCCAGCGGATGGGTCTTCAGCAGCTCCGCCAGCCTTACTTCGGCTTCAGCCGGTTGGGACAGGGCCTGGAAAAGGCTCTCCTGGAACTCGAGGTAGGGCACCATGTCAGCGGCGTTCAGCCTTTGTGTCATTTCCCGGGACTCCGCCAGCATCCCTTCAGCGGCTTCCTCGCGGCCTGTGAAGAGCATTATCTCGCAGCAGTCCAGCAGGGAATCAAGCAGCTGCAGCTCCTCGCCTATCTCACGGCGCATGGCAATGAGGGATTCCACGTGTTCAGCCGCCTCCCGGCGCCTGCCCTCCTTCATGGACAGCAGGGCAAGTTGATAGAGGGTGCCGATCTGCACATCTTTGTCCAGACCATCTGACAGATCAAGAGCCTCCTCAAGGAACTCCCTGGCTTTCTCCCGGCAGCCCATGCTCATGTAGAGCTTTCCTATTTCCTTTGTGGTGCTCGCCCTGTTGCGGGTGTCACCAACGGCTGCGGTGGTTTCCAGGCTTCTGGTCATCCATTCCAGTGCAGCGGAGAAATCACCCCTCAGCAGGTGGACATGGCCTGTCTGGCGCATGGCGAAGGCCATGCTGTAAGCGATCCCCAGCTCCTGCGCCATTGCCAGCTGCCTGGTGTAGAAGGACATCGCCCCGTCCAGATCACCCTTCTGCTCGTGCATCACCCCTATATTGCCCAGAACATGGGTCATGCTCTCCCGGTCGCCGACCCTTTCGGAAATGCCCATGTACTCATCAAGGTACCTGCGGCATTCATCGTAGTTCCTCCGGTAGTACTCCACTACTCCAAGGTTGTTCACCGTGTTGGCTTCCACCCTCATGTTACCGCACTTCACGGCTATCTCCCTGGCTTTTTTCAGGTACTTTTCAGCATCGTCAAGCTGATAGCGGTACAGGTGGACGTTCCCCATATCCGAAGTGTTCATCGCCAGGAAGTCCATGTCCCCGCTTGCCTCCGCCAGTCTGATGGATTCCTCCAGGTCTTCCTGTGCACTGTCGAAGTTGCCCATCACCATGTTTATGTTTGCCCTGACGCTCCGGCTCTCCATCAGACCCTTTTCGTTACCCACCCTTTCATAGTGTTCCCAGGCGGTTTCCAGGTGTTTGATGGCTTCTTCGTTGCTGCCCCGCCGGTGCTCAAGGGCGGCATGGTGCCTGCAGCAGTCCGCGTAGCAGTCATCCAGGGATCTCTCCAGGGCAATCTTCCTGTTGCGCTTGATTATCTCTTCCGCTTCAGTCCATTTTCCCAGCCTCACCAGGGGATAAAGCATCTCAAGCTCGGTTCCGATCCTGTCCTCCGGTGATGTCCGGTGGGCGAGAAGCCTTTTCAGGAGGTCCACCGCCTCCTGGTTGCGGTACTCGCCGGTGGCGAAATCCACCGCCTTCCGCAGGTACTCCACAGCCTTTCCCTCTATGCCTGCCTTTTCGTAATGGTAGGCGATGTCAGCAAACCTTCCGCTGCTTCCCCGGTACAGATCCTCCATGGAAACGGCCGCAAGGCGGTGGAGCGTCTGGAGCTGCCTTCTTAGCTGCATGCCATAGGCAACCTCCCGGAGCATGGTGTGGCTGAAGATGTAGAGCAGCTCGCTCAGGGCTGACCAGATGGCTTCCCTCTCCCCCTCGGCAAGCAGGGAGAGCAGTGAGTCGTTGTCTCCCCGGAGCATCGCCGACAGCACCTGCACATCGAACTCCCGGCCCAGGACCGCGGCGGTCTGCACAAGTTCCTTCAGCTTCCCTGACAGCCTGTCCATCCTGGCCACTATCACCGACTCTATGCTTTCCGGTATCTCCGGTTCATCACGGCACAGATAAAGGCCGTCCGGCCCCTTAAGCAGCAGGGAGTTCTCAGCCAGATACCTGCAGAACTGCTCGATGTAAAAGGGATTGCCCTGGGTGCGCTCCATGATGAAGGAGGAAAGCTCCCCGGATAGCCTGCTGGAAAGCCTTGCCTCGGCAAGGACCAGGGCCTCCCGTCCCCTCAGGGGCTCAAGGGTCATTCCATGGACAGGCACGGTTCCGTCAAGATCAAGTGGAGGAGGAGAGCCGTCGTCGAGGAACCTGGATGACACGGCAATGGCGAAGGGAAAGCCCTCCACGTTCCGTGTGATGGTTTTCAGGGCGGCCATGGAATCGGTGTCCAGCCAGTGAAGATCCTCCAGAAGGAAGATGGAGGGGGCTATCAGGCTCTGTGCCTTGAAGAAGGCCTTGAGGGCAAGGAGTGTGTTGTCGAACCTGCCCCTGGCGTCAAGCTGACCGTGGAGGGAACTCTCGCTGAAGAAGCCCAGCATCGCCGCCAGCAGCGACCTTGTCCTCTGCAGCTCATGGATCACCGGTTCTGTCCGGCCCCTGTCAGGAAGGCCTTCCAGTGTGGCGATCAGACTGTCCCACTTTCCCTTGAAAGCGGCTTCCCCATCGACATCACCGGTGATCTTCGACTGACCGGAATACTCCTTCAGCAGATGGGTGAAGGGGCCAAGACCTTTCTTCAGGATGCCATCGGTCCGCATGGTGAATGACCGGTATCCGGGAAGGCCGGAGATTAGGTCCGCCAGGAGGCGGGACTTTCCCACACCGGGTTCGCCGTAAACACAGGTTACACCGGCGAACTTCCCACGGGCAAGGGGCTCGAGGCGGCCGTTCAGTTCGGCCATTTCTGCGCCGCGGCCCACCAGGACACCACTGAAGCCAATGCCCTCGGGCATATCGGTAATGTTCAGCAGGTCTACTATCTCCAGAGGGTGGCCCTTGCCCTTCAGCCGCAGCTCCCTGGGATTTCCGGTAAAGAGCCTCCTGGAGAATACACCCTGCGAGTCACCGGGGAGGCACACACTCCCCCACCCGGCGTTCTGCATTATTCTGGCCGCGGTGTTCACGCAGTCGCCCAGAACCGTGTAGGTGCACCTCCGGCTGCTGCCCACCACCCCGGCGAAGGCGGTGCCCGAGGTAATCCCCGTTCTTATTCTGTTTTCAAATTCATCCCGGAGTTCCCGGGCAAGACTCAGCGCCCTGTCGGCGTTGTCCTCGTAGGATACCGGCGCTCCGAAGACTATCAGTATGTGGGGTCCCTTGTCGTCGAAGAACATTCCGTTGAAGTATCCCCCGTACTCAGCGGTCTTCGAGAGTATCCGGCTCACCATCACATCGGCTTTAGCCATCTCCCCCGGGCTAAGGCCGAGGAACATTGACACTACATTGCGGAACTCCCCTCCGGGCCGGGCCCTGAGTACCGTGCCTGGGTAGAACTTCCCGGCGATAGTTGGCCGTACCCTGCCCGGGGTGCTTACCCGGGAAACACCTGTCAGCCGATCAAAGCTCTCGGCGGTATCGATCCGGCCGGCTTCACGCCCCTTGGTGACCCGGGCGCATTCCTCGATGGCCGGTCCAAAGAAGCAGAACGCCTTTCTGTCCCCGCCGTATATCCTCCAGGCAGTTTCCCCCCCTGCCAGGCCCAGACGGGCTTTCATCCTTCTGCCGAAGCGTTTCTCCCCCCGGGAAAAGCCCTTCATTATCCGTTCAGCCGAGGCCAGGGCCCGCTGTCCCCGGTCACCGGGGAACACCGCGGTGATCCCATCCCCGGCGAAGGTGGTGATGAAACCTCCACCCTGGTAGATCGCCGCGATGAGGGGTTCGTATATTCTGTTGATGAGTATGGAAAGGTCCTCGGCCCCCTGCCTGCCCTTCTTCATCAGCTCTTCGGTGATGGAGGTGAAACCGGCGATATCCACATGAAGGGCGGGGGCCCGGAAGCTCCCGCTGGATGTGTTTCCGCCCTTGTGAAACCTGTCGCTTATGAACCCGGGTATTACATTTTGCACTCATGCCCTCCGGCTGACACGGGACATCAGAACCATATTGCGGGGGGAGCTTCCGGTAAAGGAAGCATTCCCTCAGTAGGGCAGTTCGTCGGGCTCCACACCGATATGGTCCGGCTCGGGATCTGAACGGAACCTTACCGCGGGAATGAACTCAAGACCCTTCATGAGGGCCCTGCAAACCCTGTGCATTCCGTCCATCACCCTGCCGTCACTGGAAAGGATGATGGGATGGGAAAGGTCAACCCGTTCCATGAGACCGGCATGGAGCGCAACGCTCCTGCATGTGGGCAGGTCCCCCCCGAGGCCGTACCAGAAGGTCTCGTCCAGCTCGGCGATGTCGGACAGGGGCACCTGCTCCACGGGCAGCCCGGAGGAAAGCTCTATGAGCCTGTGAACATCCCATGCCAGAAGCCCCTTCTCCGACTCTCTGAAGTGGTACTGCCTTCTCATCGGGAGGATCCCTTTCCCTTCGTTAATGCAATGTGCTCTGCCCCGGGCATGATACCGAAGGCAAATTGCCGGGTCAATGAACGAAACGTATTGCCTTGAAGGGGGTTATCCTCTATCATGAAGGAGAATGGAGATGGTGTTGTTGTTTTATTGAGAGAGGAAATCTGATGGATGTGTTGTGGGGATCCAGAGTCCCGGGCATGCTCCAGGGATACATACGGACATATTCCAGGACATTGGTTCATCGGAAGGTTTATCTGCTGCCCGTTCTCTTCACAGCCATTCTCAACGCCCAGCCGGCGGCCCTATGAACACAGGCCTTCGGATCTTCCCTGCTGACGCTTCATGACATCGTATAGTTTAGCGCGGCATGGACATGCCGGGCTGAATGTCTTATTACAGAAGCGGGTTTGATGCCCTGGGGGATTGGTTCATTGGGAGGAACATCATGAAGGCTGGCATAACGATGATCGCCATGGCGGTTGTTTCCAACGCATCTGCGGGTGAGGCTGTACAGACCGACTGGTCCGGAGGACCGGGGGTGCCCGGGCCGGTAACCGACTGGGAAAACACTTTTTACATGGGACTGGACACAGAGTGCTACTCATCCCCCGGTTTTCTCACCCTTGACAGGGACCCTTTGCAGGAGGTCATCTACTCCAGCTTCGACGGGGGATGGTCGATTTGTGCCGCCGATGTTGACAACGATGGAGACATCGATGTGATAGGCGCTGCCATGTATGACGACGAGATAGCCTGCTGGATCAACCGAAGCGAAGTGGGAGGAACCTGGCTGAAAACCACCATACTCTCCAACTTCGAGGGAGCGAGGGCCGTCTGCGTCGGCGACCTGAACAACGACGGCTGGATCGATGTCGCCGGAGTTGCCATCACTGATGGCAAGGTGGCAGTTTGTCTGAACAGCGGGGGCATTTCATGGTACAAAGTGTATTTGTCCACGAACTACCCGGGGGCGAGTTCGGTTCACATTGGGGACATCGACGGTGACGGCGACAACGATGTAATCGCCTCTTCTATGAATGAGAGTCTGGTAAGCTGGTTCGAGAATGTTGACGGCACCGGATCTACATGGGTCGAGCATACGGTGGACGACAGCTCCCACGACATCATGTCCGTCCATGCGGCGGATGTGGACACAGACGGAGACCATGACATATTCTGCGCCGGTTCAACCGGGGATAACATTACCTGGTGGGAGAACACGGATGGTTCCGGAGGTGCCTGGACGGAGCACTGCATCGACGATGACCTCTCCGGCGCCAGGGTGATCAGAAGCGGCGACATTGACAACGACGGAGACATTGACTGCGCTGCGGTCTCCATTGAAAGCGGTCAGATCAGGTGGTGGGAGAATACCGACGGGACCGGGGGCTCCTGGGCGGCTCACGTGATCTGCGATTGCCTCAGCAGCGCATCAGCCCTGCACCTGGCGGACATCGACGGTGACGGCGACACTGATGCCGTGGCATCATCAAGGAACTCCAGGAAAGTACGCTGGTACGAGAATCTGGACGGTTACGGCCTGCAGTGGACCGAGCATGTGGTGGAATCCAGCATATCGGAGCCGACCTCGGTCTACGCCGGGGACATCAACGGCGATGGACAAATGGACATTCTCATGACGGATTTCAGATATGACGAAGTAAGCTGGTGGGACCTGTCATTCTACAAATCCACAGGCTACGCAACATCCAGTATCCTGGACATGGGAGAGGAACCCCAGTGGCTCGCGGTGGACTGGAGTGTTACGGAACCTCCCGGAACCGAAACGGTCTTGCAGTTCAGAACCGGAAAGAATCCGGACAACCTGGGATACTGGACCAACTATGTGTATGAGCCATGCGACCTCTGCGACATCGTTTCCCCTGGAGACACACTGTTCCAGTACAGGGTGCGATTCTTCGCGGATGACTCCTGCGGGACCCCTGTGCTGGACGAATTCCTTGTTTCCTGGGACCCCCTGGGGACCCGCGGGGGATGCCCCGGCGGCTCCTTTCAGATAGCCAGCAATCCCGTGGCGGGAGGAAAGAGCGCGGAATTCCATGTTGAGCTTTCCGCAGCTGCCGGGGTAACTGTTCGGGTATTCGACGTTTCCGGAAGGGTGGTTGACGGTTATTGCGGGTACATGCCCGAGGGCAGCCACACCATTTCATTGGCCCCCCTGCCTTCAGGGGTGTACATGGCCGAGCTCATTGCCGGGGACTTCCATTCAACGAGGCGATTCCTGGTCCTGCGGTAAAGCCGGCGCAACGAAGAATTCCATTGAAGGCCCATAGAGTATGCTGAACCATACCAGGGAGCCGTCCGGGGAGAGAACGGCCCGGTCCAGCACCGGGAGGTGGAAAATGGGGGCGCATTCTCCACCGAACCAGGTGAGGCTGCGGTGCACTGCCCAGACCTCCACACTGTCCTGCCCTGTGACAAGGGCCATTCTAACCGGCACCACGGGAGGGTCTCCGTCAAGGTGGTCCTGGAAGTTCAGGCAGGCTTCCGCCATGTGGTGGAGGTCTTCCTCCGAATAATCGAGCTTCAGGGCATAAGCGGCGGTTCCATCAAGTATGGATGCCATGGAGGCAACGGGAATTCCCGGTTCGGTGGGCTCCGGCAGTTGTATCCGGGAGATTTCGGAGCCGGCGGCGGTGATCAGTAAGAGGGCTTCCTCCACCTCGGCGGAAAGGTCATGGATCACCGTTTCCCTTACCCAGGCGGTGTCCGATCGCCAGCCCAGGAAGATGGCATTTGGCTGCGTCACCGCTTCCCGGGGCCAATCCTCCCCGGTCCGGGCCAGCATCAGCATCAGAACCAGAAGTACCATTAACGTCCTCCAGTGCCGGTATGGTCTTCAGGCACCCCGTCCGCATGTGTGATTGACCATGGAGTACAGGGTCGTGTATAGTCTTTTTGCTTTCATAATTGATCTAATGAAACATTGCCAGAGGTACGAGATCACAATGGGAATCCTGACGGGCGGTTCGCCATGAAGTGCTATCTTGCCATCATTGTCCTGATATTCACACTGACAGGTGCCATCATATTCGCCATGGGCTTCGCCATCCACGGCGACGCCGGCACCACCATACAGGACCGGTCCATGGAGCTGAAGCTCCTGGGAGTCTTTTTCATCATCAGCCCCTGGATAACCATCTTCTTCCTGAACCTGAAGCTGAAAAGGGACCGGGACTTCACCGCATCGATAATGGAAACCGGCACCAGGAAGAGCGCCGTTCTTGTCAGCTGCGACGAGACCGGCACCTATGTGAATGAAGCCCCTGAGGTGGAGATACTGCTGGACATACTGGACCACCGCGGAAGCCGCCGCCGGAGCATCTTCAAGGGTGTGATCTCCATAACGAACGCAGTACGGGTAAAGCCGGGAATGTCCCTTGAGGTTACCGAAAGCGACAGGGGAATAGTGATTCACTGGCCGGAGAATGACTGAGGGTAACGGCGGCTTCCTGATCCCGGATCTCCCCGTTGACCGGTGAACACCGATGATTCATTATTGTCTAGAAGGCAGCCCTCCAGGGCATAGGAGGAATTATGTTTTGCTTTGTTTGTTTTCTTCTGCTTGAAGCCGTATCCGGTGCCCTTTCTGATATTCCCATCTCCGTTCTGAACACCCATGAGGTAACCTGGGCTTCGGACATACAGGACCTGGCCATGAACGGGGACGGGAACATCCTCCTCGCAAGGAGCAACGGAGATGGCAGGATCTACCTTGTGGACCCCTACTCCTTCGCCATTCAGGGAGAAGTGGACCTTCCCGTGGGTATCGACGGATTCGGACTGGCATACATCTGGGACGTTTCGGGACAGAGATACTTCGTTGATTCCGCCTCGGAATCACTCATTTACCATTCCGACGGCTCCGACAGCTGGGCCTCCTTCCCTAATCCCTCCGGCAACGCCGGAGCTGGAATGGACATCGACAACACGATGGGTGAGTATTCCGACCTCTACCAGGCCTTTTCCCAGGAGCCCCACCTCTTCTATGGCATAGACAGGGAGGACTACTCCTGGGAAACATGGAACCTCCCCGGGATCACCGGTGAGGTAAGCGGTTTCATGGTCCACCAGGTTGCCACCATGGACGGATATCCTCCATTCGCACTTATACTTACAACAAGGGACACCCATCAGTTCTATTTCTTCTGGGAGGGGTCTCCGGACTACACTCTCTACGGGCAGGAGGACTGCCCCCTTCCCGTGGAGGAGTCACTGGGCCTTACCTGGTTCTACAACTGGGATAGGGTTTTCTGGAGCTGGAAGGGAACCGACGGGAAGTACTACATAAGTGAACTGCTCATCCCGGTATTCGGGGGGATAGAAGGAGAAACCACGGGCATTTCCGGTTCCCCGGGGCTCTCTATTTCCTCGAACCCCTCAAGGGGCTCCGCTGGGATACGGGTCAACCCTGGCTGGGGACCAACGGCTGAACTGAGTGTGTTCGATGTTTCAGGCAGACATGTGGAAACCCTCACCCGGGGTATCACCAGCTCCGGAGGCTGTACCTTCACATTCTCCGGTCCCCCGGGGATCTATACCGCCAGGCTCGCGGTTCAAGGCAATGCGGAAACCCTGAGGTTCGTCATTACGGACCAGGGGCTTCGGTGAACGCCAGCACCTCCGGGACCACAATGGTTATCCAGACGAAGAGGCTTTCGGCCACTATGGCGTTGCCGGTGCCATTGAGGTGAACCCCGGAAAAGTCGGTGTAAAGCTCCTGTCCACTATCCCCGAGGACATCGGCGAAGGACCTTGTGTACAGGCCGTCGGCCAGCAGTGACCTGAAGTACTCGTGGGCCGTTTCGTGAACGGTGTAGAAGCAGTCGTCCTCGGGAAGGCTCATCCGTGCTTCCAGTATCTCCATTTCGTGGGGGCTATGGTCTTTCTCTCCGTACCAGATGGATGGCTGCCAGGCTGATATGACAGTGAAGCCGTACCTTTCCCCCAGGGCGGATGCCATTTCCAGGTTCCTGCCGTAGAGTTCAACTATCGAAAGGGCAATGGAATCGCAGTTGGATGGGTCTCCCCGGAAACCCCGGTGTTCCGGGACTGCGCACCGGTCTTTCCCTGCCAGACGGGAAACCTGCCAGAAGCTTGTTTCCATAAGGAGTCTCTTAAGGGCGTCCCCGACGGAGATGCCGGAACCCGGGTTCTCGAACCTGCTCCTTATCCCCTCTTCCCCGAAGAGGGCCCCGGGGTATCCCGCCCGGCAGGCGCTCCAGATGTCGTTGAAACCGTCGTAGAACACCACAAGGTCGGGAATTGTGCCCCCCTGCAGCTGAAGCATCAGTTCCACCAGATTCTGGGTTGAAACGAATGCCTGCTGTGCGAGAACCATTACCCTGACGCTTCTCTCTGAATTTCTGTTCAGCAGATGCTGAAGCTGGGCGCCTATGGTTTCACGGTCCGAAACACCGCTGCCCCACATGGCGGAGCCTCCCATGAGAAAGATCACGAAGTCCGCCTCTTCCTCCGGCGCTCCCGGGACATTGCGGTAGCCGTTCAGGTCAATCGAACAGGAATCACCGAAGGCCTCGGGGTTCCCCCGCCACATCACATAGGGCGCGAATCGGCCCTCGGGTTGCGCGGGCCCGGAGGTTCCCCGGGATTCTGCCCTGTTCAGCCTGCGCTCCTCGGGGAGAAAACGGGCTTCTGCCACCTTGAACAGTGCGATGGAAGCCATTTCAATGATAAGGAGGAGTGCCAGCAGGTTCAGAAGTATCAGGCCGAAGGCCCGGTAGGCGGAGGGCGCCCTTCTGCCAAGGGCGGCAAGGACGATCAGAGAAACTCCGGACACGGCGAAGATCACCTGATTATGGCTGAAACCCTTCCCGGTGCTCAATCCCACGGCGTTGGAAAGCAGCGCAACGAGTATCATCAGAGCTCCGGCGATGAAACCCGCTGTTCTGAGTGCCTTTACGGTTTCAGGGCTCAGCCTGGCCGTATCTGAAGCTTCCTTCCCGGTATTCTTTCCTGCCATTATCCCAAACGGTGACCCCGCGGGGCGATCCTTCCCATCTATGCTTTACAGCCGGTCTTCCTCCGGGCGCGACGGAGGAGATGAACCTCATGGTGCTGATTATAGTCGATGGCCCCGGGGAGGATATACTCCCGCTGGAGGCTTCAGAGGCGGATAGCGGGCAGGATGGAAGAAGGCAAATCATCAGGAAATGCGCTGAAAACTGAAGGATTTGGCGGGGGTAGTATATTACTTTCCCGGTTTTCTGAGGAGATTTCATGCTTAAACGATTCATGAGCTACTACGGACCCCACCGGTTCCTGTTCTTCATCGACATTCTTGTTGCCCTGCTCTCGTCGGGGCTGGCGATACTCATTCCCTCCATGGTGCGCACCCTGCTGCAGGAGCTTATCCCCTCACGGAACGTTGACGCCATGATCCTCTACTTCGCGCTCATGGCGGGCATCTACCTGGCCAAGATGGTCTTCGAGTTCATCCGGATGAAATGGGGGCACATACTCGGTGTGCGCATGGAGTACGACATGAGGGAAGACATCTTCAGGCACATACAGAAGCTCTCCTTCAACTACTTCGACAACACCAAGACCGGCCACATAATGTCCCGTATATCCAATGACCTCAACACCATTGCCGAGGTTGCCCACCACGCTCCTGAAGACCTCATCCTTTCGGTTTTCCTGATAGTCGGGTCGTTCTTCTTCATGTTCAGTTTCAACACCACACTTGCTTTTATAGCCCTTGTTCCTCTGCCCTTCATGCTTCTGTGGGGGATCCGCTACGGGGGAAGGATGCGCCGTGGCTTTCGAAGCGTGCGGCAGAAGATAGCCGACATAAACAGTGCCGTTGAGAACTCCGTCCAGGGCATTCGAGAGGTGAAGTCATACGCCAACGAAGAGCTGGAAATGACCAAGTTCGGCACCGTGAACACACACTTCCGGCTGGCCAAGGAGAAGATGTACACCATAATGGGCGTGTTCTACTCCGGCTTCGGTTTCTTCAACGACATGTACTACCTTGTGGTGATAGCAGGCGGGGCCTGGCTCTATCTCCAGGGAAACATCACCCCGGCGGACATACTGGCCTTCGTGCTTTACATCAACATCATCCTCGGCCCCATTCAGAGGCTTATGAACTTCACCGAGCAGTTCCACCAGGGTGCGGCCTCCTTCGAGAGGTTCACCGAGATCATGGACATAGAGCCGGACATCGCCGATGCCCCCAATGCCCGTTCCTATTCCCCGGTAAAGGGTGCGGTTGAGCTTTCAGGGGTATGGTTCAAGTACTCCTCTTCCCCGGACTGGATACTTCAGGATGTGTCCCTTTCGGTTCCCGCCGGGGAATCCGTTGCCCTTGTGGGAGAGTCAGGCGCGGGAAAGAGCACCATCGTCTCCCTTGTGCCCCGTTTCTACGAACCGCTGAAGGGAACCGTCTCCATAGACGGCCACGATGTGATGAAGCTTCAGCAGAGGTTCCTGAGGGAGAACATCGGCCTTGTGCAGCAGAACGTTTTCCTTTTCGACGACACCATTCGGGAGAACATCATGTACGGGAAACCCGAAGCCTCCGAAGAGGAGATGATCGAAGCCGCGAAGAACGCCAACATATACGACTACATAATGTCACTGCCCGACGGCTTCGACACTTATGTGGGCGAACGGGGGGTGAAGCTCTCCGGGGGCCAGAAACAGAGGGTGTCCATTGCCCGTGTGTTCCTGAAGAACCCGCCCATTCTTATCTTCGATGAAGCCACATCCTCTCTGGACAACGAATCCGAGGGCCTCATACAGGAGGCGATGTTCCGCCTCAGCAGGAACCGGACCACCATCATCATTGCCCACAGACTCTCCACTGTGAGCCATGTGAGCAGGATATTCGTTCTTCACGAGGGTTCCGTGGCCGAGTCCGGCAGCCATTCCGCGCTCATGGAGCTGGGCGGCCACTACCACAGGCTCTACACCAGGGGCAGCATCTGACCCTTGCTGCCCGCTTTGTGGTACCCTTTACAGCGCCACCGGTTTCCTTCAATAATATCCCACAGTTAAAAAAAGGGGGGCTCTAATGAGCATGAAGGCAAATCTATTCGTCCTTGTTTCAATTTGCTTCGTTCCCGCTTCAGAGGGAGGGTGGAATGTTGCAGCGGTTGACGACACATACGGATGCGTCACACCGGCCCTGGCCCTGAACGGAGCTGGGGTGCCGGCCATCGCCTATTACAGGGTGGACCACGGAGCGGCATACGCATGGCCAGACGGTTCAGCATGGCAGACGGAATACATCTACCAGCCGTCCTACGGCAACGGAGGCTGGTTCGACATGGTCTTCGACTCCGGGGATACCCCCCATGTTTCCTTCGGGGGCCTTTCCACCACGGAGGCCGCCTATGCCCTGCGCAACGGAAGCTGGGGCGTTTCCTTCCTTCCAGAGTGGGGCGAATGGACCTCAATCGCCCTGGACTCCCAGGGCACCCCCTGTTTTGCCCTGCTTAACAACGACCGAGACAATGTATTCGTACACTGGAACGGCGGCGGCTGGGAGAGCCAGGTCATAGAGGAAGGGAACGACTACGATGGAAGCATTTCCCTGGCCGTTGACCCCGAAAACAACGCCCACATCGCCTACAACTCCACATCCACCTCCACAAGCGTCCGATACGCATTCAGGACCCCTTCCGGGGACATCGCCCTGGAAACGGTGGACTCTTCCATGGCCACCGAGCCCAGGGGGATTTCACTGGCCCTTTTCAACGGCATGCCGGCGGTTTCATACAATGTGGCCGGTGAGGTAAGGTACGCATCCTGCGACGGTGCTTCATGGAGCGTGGAAACGGTTTACTCCACCGACACCGGCGCCCACGAGTATGGCACATCCCTTGCCTTCGACAGCTACGGCAACCCCCACATAGCCCACTGCAGCGGGTTCGACGGCGAACTGCTATACTCTGTGGATCCCGGCTCGGGCTGGGTCACCGAAAACATTCATCCCATCAGCGGCGGCGGCGACCCGAGCCTGGCACTGGACTCGAACAACCAGCCTCATATTGCCTTCATCTCCACTGGATCGGCCCTGATGTACGCCTTCGGAAGCGAGATGGGCGCTGCTGAACCAGCAGGCGACGCACCGGCCGTTGCCGTCTCGGCCAACCCCTTCACCGGAAACCTGAACCTTTCCTTCAGGGCAGGGGGAAGCCATGCGGACCTTTCGGTGTACGACTGCGCCGGAAGAAGGATCGCCACCCTTTTCAGCGGAACCCCTGCTGCGGAAGTTGAAGCGGTGACATGGAACCCTGCAAACAGTCTCCCCGCTGGAAGCTACATCATTGCCCTGCGCTCAGGCGGAGAACTGCTGGTTCAAAGGGTGGCATACCTGAAGTAATCCACCCGGGGGTCCTTCAGCCCAGGCCGATAACCTTCCTGTCCGCCGGGTACTCCACCTGGAATGAAAGGGGGAGTTCCATTTCCCCTGAGGGTGGCAGCTTCAGGTTCCATGTGATCCTGCACCGGTCGTCAATGGCTATGTCCTCCCCGCCGGCCTTAAGCTCCGGCTGAACCGGTTTCACCGCAAGATCACTGTCATGGCTCATTGGGAACTGGTCGAAGACCCGCATCTCAATTTCCCTGCCGGTGTGGTTCACAAGGCGGATCACATACTCGAACTGCTCGCAGGTGCGTTTGCTGATGAAGCCTTCGCCCTTCCTGAACCGTCTGATGAAGCGGTATTCCACCTTGACCCCATCGTCCACGCCAAGAGATGCATCCGCCTCTTCCCCGGGCATTATGAGTTCCAGGGCGGAAGAGGATACAAGGGCGCCGTCGAAGTGGATGTTCGCCTTTCCCGGCAGTATGGGGAACTGCATTGTATTGGTGAACTCCGCTGTGAGATAGGCCAGTTCCGCAAGCTTGGGCACCGCACGGTAGCTGTACTTCGCCGGAAGCTCGTTCCTTGCCATGGTAACCCGGGTCTCGCTGTTGTCCCCTGTTATGGAGGCCCTGCCGGCCACAGTGAAGAGCACGCTTGCCCCTGCCTGCTCCACCCCGGCGGTTTCCACGGACATTTCCTCCATCCTGGCAGCCGGTGCCGGGGCTGCAGCGCCGAGCCCCAGGCTGGAATCCAGCCCCTGTGCCATGGACTTGTGCATGGGAGCGAGATCCTGCGTCGCCCGGGGCGGAGGCGGTGTGTAGAAATCGATGCGCCAGGGTTCAAGCTCAGGGAGCACGCCGGACACATTCACCCTTGCGGTGGAAAGCCTTAGTTCGATGTCCTCCCAGTTCTCACCGGTGGCCTGTGTTACCAGGGCGTCGTACTCCAGCTGCATGCTGTCCGAACCACCCAGGGCGCGGAGGTTGTACACCGGCTTCCAGGAGGGACCGGACACCACATATGAAAGTTCAAGGGAAAGGGGGCCCGCCGTCTTCTTCGTTATCCCCACCCTGGCGATGCTTCTTGTGCGGGTTTCCCCCCGGCCGAGGCTCTGAAGCCGGGCTTCGGTCCTGTTGAGCTCCTGTTTTATCTCCGTAAGACGCTGGCCGTTGCCCAGCCTTTCTCCGTGGATCCGGGAGTGGCCTTCCCTGTAGAATGTGGTGATGTTCTTCCAGTAGGATACATCCGAGGCGGCAGGGGAAACACCGCCGGGTTCAGGGGCAACGGGGGTGGTAACGAAGCCGGCGATCCTTTCCAGGAATGCCTTCTCCCCATCCAGGAGCTGCTGCTTAAGCTCCAGCTCCTCCATCTGACGGGTAAGCTCCTGCTTTTTCTGCAGCAGGGGGCGCAGGGCGGCATCCACATCTTCCTTCAGGTGCTCTGTCTCAAAAACGCATTCACCCAGGACCGCTTCACCCTCTCCGCGAACCTGAAGGCTGTCGCTGTCCAGATTCCAGGGCAGCCCCGTGAACACCAGGGAGTGTTCCCCCGGCTGGAGAGTGCATTCCGCCTTTCTTGTTATCAATGCCCTTCCCATGTACACGGTAACCCGGGACACCCTTGATCCCACCTCTGTTCTGACCATGATTCTCCTTACTCGCCGGGAAGACAATGCAGTACTGTTTTCATCCGGGCAGGGTTCTTCAGTAGCTTTCCCTGTAGAGCGTAAACCCTATTTCAAAGCTGGATTCGGGCATGATATAGAGCTTCTCGAAGGTAACCATCCCGATACCCGTCTCGAAGTCCCTGAGCTGGTAGAAGGGGCCATCGGTGTCGCTGTAGCGCACTGTGAGCGTATTTCCCTCGACCTCCTCCACTTCGCAGAAAAGACTTACCTCCCGGCCGTCCCAGTCGGTTACAGTCTGGGTCCAGCTGCTGCCCTGCTCCAGGGGAAGCCTGAGAAGCTCCATCCTGGGGAAATCGTTATCCATGGCTATGGAGCTCTGCTGAACCATGATAAGGGCGTTCTCGGTAACGATGTACTTCAGCCCCATGGAGTAATCCGCCCCGGACTCTCCGTCGGACACATCCTCTATCATGCCGCTCACCCTGTAAACTATACCGTCATCAGTCCTTTCAATTGACTCTATCTGCATTCGGTGTCCATACTCGGCGAAGCCCCAGTACGCCCATTCGAACCCCGCCCGGTCCGGAAGCCAGCTCTCCAGCGGGTTATGCTGCCGGCTCCAGCTCTGGCTGAAACCCGCCGCCGCCACCAGCAATGCCGGAATGATCCATCTGCTCATATCCTCTGCTCCTTCGCGTTATTTCTTTCGCCGTGTACGATACCCCGAGGCCCGGCCACCGGTCAATTCCCTCCGAGGCCTGAGGCCATCCGTAAATTTGACAAATAGATTGCGTAAACAATAACAGTGCAGCTATTTAAGCACTACCCATTTCGAGGTGGGAAGTGGAGCTTGCTTTTCACCGACGTTTGTAATAATTTCTTTTGTGAGGGAGGATTTGAAATGAAATATTTATGTTTGAATGCATACCTTGCAGTATTGTCATTTTCTTCCATGGTATATGGACAAGTTGACTGGTCCTGGCTCCATCCCTATCCTTCCGGTTACGATATCAACGGTGTTTGCTTCATCAATGAGAGCGTTGGCTGGTTTGTTAACTCTGGTGGGGAGATCTTCTACACAGCCGATGGCGGATCCAACTGGTCGAAACAACATGAGAACTATGGTTCTCTGCACTCGGTGGTATTCATTGATCCCAACGTGGCCATTTGCTGTGGTGCCCAGGATAATCAGGGAGTAATACTTACCACTTCGAACGGTGGCGGTCAGTGGTCCGCCTACTCCGTGGATAAGCCACTCTACGGCCTGGATTATTACAATGAGAACTACGCAACCACCGTTGGTTATCAGGGAACGATCATTCGAACCATGAACGGCGGCGGTACCTGGAATACCCAGGGAAGCGGTGTCTCCGTATCTCTTAACGATGCATTCTTCGTGTCACCTGAGGAAGGCTGGGCTTGCGGAAACAACGGCATTCTTCTCCACACGGACTCCTATGGAGCTTTCTGGGAGCAGCAGATAATTCCCTACGCCAATGACTTTACCGGGGTTTATTTCACTGATCCCCTTAACGGATTTCTGGTAGGAGAAGGCCAGATACTCTTCACCGACGATGGCGGAGACAGCTGGATCGTTGCCGCTTCAGGCACCGGTTTTCAGTCCATAGACTTTCAGGGCTCCCTGGGTGCTGCAGCCGGGACATATCAGGTTTTCCTGTCAACCGATCAGGGCGTAACCTGGACCGGCGAAACTGTTCCCTGCGCACCACTGACCTCTTTCGCTCCCGGTTTTCTTGACTGCTCTCCGACCCCCTCAGGCCATGTAGTCGTGGGTGGCCAGACGGGTTTCGCAGGCATAAGGAGTCCCGGTGGCGTCTGGTCTCCACTTACCCACAGCATTGCAAGGGAAAATCTTAAAGCCGTTACCCATTCCCCTGACAACAGCATACATACCTGCGGCCTCAACGGACTGGTGATGGCCAGCCATAACGGGGGCACCACCTGGTCCGCCCAGGTGTTCGATGAGGATATCGATTTCCAGGACATTGCCTTCCCCACCCCCGACATCGGATACATCTCCGGCCGAAGAAGCACCGACAGCAAGCTTATCCTTCTAAAAACTGTAAACGCAGGAGCAACCTGGGTGGAGTTGGAGACAACCCCCGATGTAGATATCTTCAGCTCTTCGCTGGACTTCATGGATGGTTCCAATGGCGTTCTTGTTCTGAACACCGGGAAAATTTATCGAACGACCAATGGAGGCAGCTCCTGGATCGAGAGAACCGGCTTTTCGGTCAGCCCCGCCAGAGTAAGGTTCGGAGATACAGACAGGGGCTGGATTAGCTGCAACAATGGCGAGATAATCTGTTTCGATTTCAACTCCGACTCTTGGTCGGAGCAGGTGGTTCCATTCAGCAAGAACCTGAATGGGCTGTTCGCCCTGAATCAGGACACTGTCTGGGCTGCCGGTTGGAATGGTTCCCTTCTAAGAACGAACAACGCCGGAAATACCTGGAATGTCATTTCGGTAACAGGGTATGACTATACGGACATCTGCTTTGAATCTGACGGATTACCCGGTTATCTGGTGGCTAACCGTTTCGGATATACAGAGAATGGCGGCTACACGATTCAGAACTCACCATCCGGCTCCTTCGAAAACTCCCTTTCCGGAGTATCCATTTCCGGTTCCGACCAAGTGGTTGGCTGTAAATCATTTAGCTGGCTAATCTGCCTGAATGAAGGTTCATCGGGAACCGAAGGACCACAGTACAGCATGCTTTCCCCCGCAACAGACCTTGCCATTGGCATGAACCCCTTCGTTGCTTCCACCAGTGTTTCATTCTCGCTTCCCTCCCGGGAAAGCATCGAGCTGAATCTATATGATGTTTCCGGCAGGATCGTGCAAAGGCTGTTCGAGGGCCCTCTGCAGCCCGGAGAACACTGCTTCAGCATTGATGGCACCGGACTTGCCCCGGGTATGTACTTCGCAAGACTGATTACCGAAGGAAGCATCGAAAACGCCTCCATTGTGAGGATTCACTGACTGAGGATACAAAGCTCAGGTCCTCCGCGGAAGGGCTGTTTTGGTTAACAGCTTTTGCGATCCCCTTTGCATTTTCCGGAGAAAGCCATAATACGAATCTCTTGAAGATGCCTGTGTTTGCCGTTTTCTCCGGGTTGCTTCTTTTACTGGCCGGGTTCCGTTCGTTCAAGAACATCCATTCGGGAGAGCTGCTGCTTTCAGGCGCCTTTATTCTTTTCACCGCCATGGGGCTTAAGACTCCTTCTGATTCGGGAATGACCAGAATGGTGCTTGTTTCTTCGGCATGGGGCATTTTTCTAGCCCTGAAATCATTAGACATCAAGCCAACGCATGTTCTTCTGCCCCTGGTTTCCGGCGGCGGAGCTGCGATGGTCTTTTCTCTGCTGAATTTCCCCCAACAGGCCCGGCTTGGGGGGTATATGGGCAATCCAAACCTTATGGGAAGCTACGCTGCGGTGTTGCTTGTCCTTGGAGCGGGGCTTTTCTTCAGCTTTAGGGGAGGCAGGCGTTTTCTGCTGCTCCTTTTGCTCGTTCCGGTTGTCCTCACACTGTACAGGACTGGAACCAGAAGTTCTTTGGCCGCGCTGTTGATAGCCCTTCCCATGTCAGTCATGCTATTTAAAAAACCTCGTTCACTGCCTTGGATGGTCCTGATTTTTGCCGCTTCCGCAACATTGATCTACAACGGACTTCCGTCCGTTCTGTTCGAAAGCAACCCGACAATGCAGGCTCGGCTGATCATATGGCAAGGAGCCCGGGGCATGTTTGCCGATTCTCCGGTCTTCGGAAGGGGTACCGGATCCTTTCAAAGCGATTTCCCTGAATACAGGGACCCGGATTTTGAGCAGATCGGAGTTTCTGCAAATACCGTTCATGCCCACAGTGAATACCTGGAAACACTGGCGGAAAATGGCCTGACCGGATTTCTTATTCTCACTGCTATCATTTACTTCCTTCTTAACAAGAGACCGGGAAGGCAGGGGGATCCCGCGGAGATCGCCGCCACCGTTGCCGTTCTGACACTTCTGATCGAAGCGGGGAATTCCGTGGCACTCCGGTGGACTCCCTCTGTATTCCTCCTGGCCTCCACAGCGGGTGTTCTCACCGGAGGACGCTCTCATCAAATGAATAGCAAAACTGTGTCAGCGGCATTTTCTCTCATGGGTCTGGTCCTTGCCGTCTGGGGCGGCTTCACAGGATATCGCATGGTAGCCGGATCACTCTATCTGGGCCGTTGCCAGGCAGTTCTGGATCGGGGAGGATCCCTTGAGGAAGCAAAGGCTTTCTGTGACAGATCTCTAGAGTACAACCGCCACAACCCGGGAACCTGGTATACCCTTGGCAACATCTGGGGAGCCATGGCACCCGGAAAGGGAGAATATGCTCTGAGGCGGCAGGTGGAATGCTACGATTCTCTGGGAGTTCTGTATCCGAACTTCGCATGGATGCGCTACAACAGGATGAACTCACTTATCGCGCTGGAGGAGTATGACAGGGCCATGGACGATGCTATAACGGTTTACGCTCAGTCATTTTCCCGGCGGGATTACATTCTCAGGGTCTTTTATGCCATTGCCCCAGCAGTATCCTCTGGAAAGACCCTTGTGATGATGAACCTGGAACTATCCGAAGTCCTTGAGGATGAATACTCCCGGATCGGGGACCCTGGGCGCTCCCGACTTGCAGAGAGAGGGCTTCAAACAACTTATGCCATTTCCGCAGGGATCTCACCGGATACTGTAGCAATTCTTCTCCATCATACAGATTCAATCCTCAGTGGTGTGCCGAACGATTACCGACTTCAGCTCCTGTCCAGGCTTTCTCTGGAAGTAAAGGCGGCATTGAGATTTAAGTCGGATGACGATGCCGACTATTATTCTTTAGTGGCTTCAGGTGCTGTAGCCCCCTTGCAGACAGCACAAAGGCTCATGGCCGATCTGGAGTCCCGCAACACCGGCAATGTCAGCTGCTACATCGAATATCTATGGACAATGTGCTTCCCGTGCAATGGTATTATTCACCTTCTTCCTGAACCGGCTGCATTCCTGGAAGGCACCATCCTCCTTGCAGAGGAGACGGGCGGCATCGAGGATCTGTTTCAATGTGGACTGTTCCTGTTGGTAATGGACGCGGCGGGATACGATACCTTCATCGCCACAGGCCTGGCCTGCGATTACTGGATGCTTATCGGAGGTCCCGGGGCAGTATCCGAAGGAGTTTCGGAGTATGGCACGGGCCTTTGGCATTCGCTGGTCAGGATTTCAGAGGCTGATCGCACCCTTCATCTCCGATTCTCTCTGGCCGGGGCAACCCTGTTCCGCTGCTATGACAAGTCTGGAGCATACTCTGATCTCGCCTCCGAAGATCTTGAAAGGCTTAAAACGACCATGGTTGACCAGATGGGTTATGCAAATGCCCGACAGGTCATTGATGAGGCCGTGAACGAACTGAGCGCTCTCATGGATGGCAACCGGATACCGAACACGGCCCTGCCTATCCTTGAAGAACTCTCTTCTTTGAGCCGTCTTTGATCCATCATGGTCACCGGTTCCCTTGCAGAAACAGAAGTAGCGTGTTGTTCAACTCAGTTCAGATATGTTTCCTTCCAGAGCATCGCTGTAGTACGGGATTTCAAGGGAAAGGGCAATTTCCCGGGCTTTCCGGTAGGACTCGAGCGCCCGTGACCGGTTACCCGCGGCACGATAGATGTCCCCCGCCACCGTGAGGGATTCCATTGTGTTGTAGGTTGGCCCCAGTTCAAGGGCTAGTTCCTCAATGGTCTTCACGGTGGTCAGGCTTTCCTCTTTGAGACCAAGGGCGGCCTGTATGGAGCCAAGGGTTAGACAGGAGGTCTGCAGACCCCACCTGGAATCGATATTGCGGAAACTCTCCACGCTTCGCAGGGCATGTTCCAGCGCTTCCTGGTCCCTGCCGAGGAGCTGCATGGCAGAGGCTACGGATACTTCGCCGAGACCGTAATAGAGATCGCCTCCCAGTGAACAGGCAAGGGAACTTGCTTCCAGGGCTGCATCCAGGGCTTCCTTTCCCTTCCTGTGGTTGTACATCAGGTTGGACAGCGTGATCAGGTTGGAATACAGCTTGGTATTGTAGCCTATGCTCCTGTTCATCTCAATAGCGCTTTCAAGGAAATAGCGGGCTTTCTCGAAATCGTGCATGTGATTATACAGATCTCCTATTCCTCCCATTGCATAGGCCTGGCAGGCTTTGTCACCTGTTATCCTTGCCTCGTCCAGGGCTTGTGTCATGTATGCTTCAGCCTGCTTCAGCCGGCCAGCGCGCATTTCGACGGTACCAAGCAGAAGCAGAGCTTCGGAGCGGACCGATGCGCTGGAGGATTCAGCTGCGATGAGAAGGCATCTGGATGCCTCGGAGTAGTCTGCGCTTTCATGGAGAAAGGCTCCAAGGTAATTCATGGCCTGTAAATACAGTTCCCTGTCAACCTCCCTCAGACTCTCTGCCGCCGCCCTGAAAAGCCTGCGGCCGGTTTCCAGATTCCCCATGCGCATCAGAACAGATGTAAGAGGGGCCATTGAGGATCTCAGCAAATCCGACGCCCCGGTTTCCACGGAATAGCCAACCGCTGCCAGTATGTCCGCAAAGCAGCCTTCTATTACCTTCATCGACCCACGGGCACCTTCACCGTTCAGCCGGTGAGACATTTCCGAAAGCAGCTCAGTGTGGTACCTGGCGTGTGCGCCTGAATACAGGCGTCCATCTCCGTAAAGTTCACTGAACCTGTTCCTGCTGAAATCCCGCACAAGTGGGTGAAATTCATAAACTCCCGGGGAATGCAGTTCCAGAAGGGATTTCCTCTGCAGACTCTGCAGGATCACTTCATCGGTGCTGACCACAACCATCGCAGCGCTTCGTGTGAAACTGCCCCTGAAAACCGACAGGGCCGCGAATACGCGCCTCTCCTCTCCGGTGAGATGGTTCCAGCTATAGTTGAACACCGCCCGGAGGCTTCTGTGCCTTCTTTCCCCTGTTTTGCCGCTTACCCCAAGCACCCCGGCTTCCCCGCTTATCTCCAGGTGAACTTCGCCGATGCTTTTCTCCCGGCACATTGAGGCCGCCAGTTTTATCCCCAGAGGAACCCCGGCAAGGGCACCGCAGATCTCAGCGGCAAGGATCATATCCGAATGGGACAGATCTCTGGAGCCGTAGACGGAGAGGAAAAGCTGAAGGGAGGGGGAAGAGGCGCCGTCTGCCCCGGGGAGACCTATTCCTCCAAGCCTGTATTCATGCTCAAGGGGGAAGCCCAGTCTGGTCCTGGAGGTGATAAGTATCTTTCCCGCGGAAAGCACCGGCGCCAGGGCGGCGACCACAGGGGCGGCGGAAACTATGTGCTCGAAATTATCCAGAACAAGAAGGAGTTCCGTTCTCGCGAGTGTTTCAAGAAGCCTTTTTTCCGGCTGGTTCCCGGAGGGCTCCCTGCCCATGGCCGATAGAATTGCCGGAACCAGCTGGCCGCTGTGCTCCAGCTCTGAAAGGCCCAGGAACAGGCATCCTCCCTTGAATTCATGGCGGTATTCTTCCAGAACCCTGCGGGCAAGAGTGGTCTTCCCTATCCCGCCAATTCCGGTGATGGTGACAACAGGCATATCCGGAGACATCAACAGCTCTCCGAGCTCCCTTATCTCCAACTCCCGTCCGAAAAAGGGTTCGCCGGTGTTCACTTCCAGTTCCTCTCTTTCCGCCTGGGAAAACCCTCGGCGGATGGGGAAAGGGCCTTGATGAAGACAATCCTCCCGTGAAATCATAATAAAGGCAGTGGTTGAACGGGTCAACGCCTTACCCGGGAGGTCAGCTCCTGCTGTCGAGGGTTTCCCGGATCCTTTCGGCAAGGGCGGTGAGACGGTAGGGCTTCCGTATGAAGCCCGATGCCTCCCTCAGAAGGTCGTTAATGTTCGTGTCGAACTCGGAGTGACCGCTGACGATGAGCACATTCAGGCCGGGGGCTCTCCTCTTCAGCTCCTGAAGGCACCTGTAGCCTCCCATCCCTGGCATGTTCAGGTCAAGAAGGACAAGGTCGATGTGCTGGCTATCCTGCTTCTGAAGGGCTTCCTCGCCGGTTGAAGCGGTTATCACCCTGTAATCCAGGGCGGTGAGGAACTCCTCGGACTGCTCGGTTATGTGGGGCTCGTCATCCACCACCAGGATGGTCTCTCCATTGCCGGCGGGTGCCTGAAAGCCGTCCTTCCCCGGTTCCCGGGACTTCACTTCTCCCCCGGTGGTAGGAAGCAGTATTGTGAAGATAGTTCCCTTTCCATCCCAGCTGAGACAGCGTATACAACCGCCAAGACTCATCACGATGCCGTAGACGGAGGCCAGACCAAGCCCGGTTCCCCGGCCGGGTTCCTTCGTGGTGAAGAAGGGATTGAAAATTTTCTCCTTAACCTCCGCGGGTATCCCGCAGCCAGTGTCGGCAACGGTAAGGACAGCGTAGGTGCCGGTCATGGTCTCAGCGGTTTGCTCACAGGGGATTCCGGCAAGTTCGATCTCGTCGGTGGTTATCTGGATCTCGCCTCCGTCGGGCATGGCGTCAACAGCGTTCCCCGCCAGGTTGAAGACGATCTGCTCGAGGTGAACCGGATCGGCAAGGATGGGATGGATGCCTTCCCTGAGGCGCAGGTTGATGGTTATCATCCTTGGTATCGTCTGCCCCAGCACTTCCGCGGCGTTCCTTACTTCCCCGTTGATGTCCACAGGGACCTTCTTGAACTCTATATATCTGCTGAAGGCCATGAGCTGGCTGATGAGGCTCGCCGCCCTCCTTCCCGCGCCGTCGATGTGTTCCAGACTGGCCCTTTCCTCAGGGGGAATGCCATCCCTTTTCAGCAGCAGCTGGGCGTAGCCGCCCATTACCTGGAGGATGTTGTTGAAGTCGTGGGCAATTCCGCCGGCAAGGCTGCCCAGGGCCTCCATTTTCTCGGCATGCTGGAGCCTGGCGGACTGTTCAAGAAGCTCCTTCTGGGCCTTTTCCAGGGTTCTGACCTTCTCGTTCAGTCTACGCCTCAGGTAAAAGGAAATGACCAAAAGGCACACCAGGAGGATCGCGGTGAACAGCGCGGTGATCCGCAGTATCCTGAGAAGCCCGGGGCTGATGCCTTTGCCCGAATCCATTGATATCCAGTTCCCGTACATGGCTTCAAGCTCGTCATGGGAAATGTCCGCCAGGGCTTTCTGGACAGAGCTGAACAGAAGTGGATACTCCCTGCTGACACCGATGCTCCATTCAAAGAAATAGTCGGTTGTTCCAGCAACCCGCAGGTTGGAGAGCCCCTCCAGATCGGTATAGTATGCCGCTACAGCCAGGTTCTCCACGAAGGCGTCCACCTCTCCGAAGGCCACCGCTCTGATCGCCTCGGGAACATTCCACATTGGCACCACGTCAATTGCTCCGCCGGCTGCCCGCCTGACGTAGTCTTCCGTTGCGAAACCAGAGACCACCGCCACCTTGAGACCGGGGAGATCTTCCAGCTCCAGGTTCCCGGACGCGGACTGAGTAGTGATAATTACCACGGGTACCCTTGCGTAGGGCACGGTGAAATACGCGTAGTCTTCCCTGTCATCAGTTCTTACTATTGTGGGCGCCACGGCGCAGTCTCCTTCTGCAAGGGCCTGAAGATGCATGTTCCAGTCCCGGCAGGGTGTTCTCAGGAACTCGATGCCAAGCCTTCGCTCCACCTCAGCCACCACATCGGCCCCCAGTCCGGTGAAGGAGCCGTCCTCCCCGGCGAACTCAATCGGGGGGAAATCGGTGTTGTAAAAGAGGGTCAGCTTATCTGGATTCTCGCTGAGCCATGCCCTTTCCTCCGGTGTGAGTACGGTGGGCACATAGTTGTCGGACCCTGCGGGGATGATGAGCCACACCAGCAGAAGCCCAAAGAGAAGGACCGCCACCGCAACCACAGCGGACCGCCATGTCGGGCTGAAAGGACCCATTCCCCCCAACGAATAACCTCCATGCGAAACAACCCCTGAAAAACCGATTCCCTTAAGATAAGGCCATCCGTAAATTTGACAAATAGATTCTGTATGATGTTCTTATCTATCGTCTTAGCCCGGGGCAGGCCTTGTCCGTTCAGTGTGCTGCTTTCAATATGCACTGCAAGTTAGTATGCTCTTCCCTCGTGTTGGCATGTAAATGAGTCTGATGTATCATTTACATTGAATGAAAGATTCAATTTTTTATGCGGCGAACTGGAGGTTTCATATTCGAATTGCCATGATGCTTCTATGCGTTGCTGGACCTGTCCGTAAGAACAGTAACGCCAGAGATTATGATAAACACTGTTGAGGAACAGCACTCAATACTCCTTCCTCCTTCTCTTCCCGCTGGCATGTACATCCTCTTTCTCAGATCACCTGGGGAAACAGCGTCGGTAAAATTCGTTCTTCTGAGATAAGGCCATCCGTAAATTTGACAAACAGATCTTGTATAATGTTGCACTATAATGTGTTAAACATGGGCGCAAACAGGGTCAATCTGGATGACAGCAATGCTGCGAAGAATGATTTTCCCTGCTGTAAGGGTGTTGGATGCCATTGATAGGCTGGGAATGCATTTCACCACAATTCATTGACTTGTAATAGAATAGACCTTATCATCAAGCACAACATCTGTTGCATGCTGAAAGGTGGATGATATGAAAATAATGAATTCGTTAATCTTGCTCATCCTCTTTGCGGGTGTTCTTGTGGGAATGCCCGATACTGCAAATTGTGGTGTATGGGTTGATAGCGAGAGAATTACCAGTCTGCCTAACTATCCCGAGACATCATCAGCTGATTACCTTAACGGCGTAGATGTTGTTGGTGGAACCACCAGCAGTTCGTCGGCAACAGGTCGGGCAAAGGGTGGTTCATATCAGATCGATACGGCAGTGGTGCTCGAGGAAATGGAGTTCTGGCTCAATTTCTCCGATACACAGACACTTACCAGCTATGTTTTCGAGTCACCTGTGGAGTTCGGCACATACACAGAGATTTACCGAAACTCTGAAACAGTCACGGGCTCGGGAACCGGCTGGTATTCTTCGGGCCCTGTATCCGTGACATTGTATGAAGGTACCCATTACATAATAATCGTTTCATGGGATGGCACCGTTGGCTACTTCTGGAACACGGGGAATTCCCAGAACACCTCCTTCGGAGCATACACCCATGGTTATGCAATTGGCTATGACCCTCTTCCCTCAAGCTTCTCAAGCACGGGGAACGATCAGGCAATCTACCATCAGCGACTTACTACCACCCCTGTAACATCCCTGCAGCGTTCTACCTGGGGTTCCATCAAGTCGCTAAACTGACAACTGTTTTGGAAGATGCTTTTTTGCAGATTTGCATTGTGACTTCCTTAACTGATACGCAGCACTGACATTCAATTGTGTGTGTTTTCAGTGCAAATTGAACTGGGGAGATGTGAATTCGTATCGTCCAGATATCCCTCAAATTCTTGAAACACCACGCTGTTTTCTCAAACTGCCCGGACCTGAGCATGCCTCAGATCTTTTTGGGGTATACGGCCACCGGGAAACGATGAAGTTCATGCAGAGACCCCCCGCTGCTTCCGTGGTAGAATGCCTGGATGTCATAGAAGGCTGGGGAACGGAATTCGCCTCAAACAGCTCCTTCCGATGGGGCATTTTTCTCCGGGAAGATCCCGGACATCTTGTGGGAACCGCGGCGCTTCACTACTGGTCCCCCGTCAATGAAACCGTTGAGATGGGTGCGGACCTTCACAGGGATTTTTGGGGCAGGGGAATCATTACTGAGATTACCTCCCGACTCATTCAGTGCGCCTTTCACAACCTGAGAGTGAACCGCCTCGAACTCCGATGCGATCCAGACAACACTGGCTCAGTTGTCATAGCCGAGAAGTTCGGCTTCACATTCGAGGGAACCCTCAGGGAGTACGTAAAGGTTCCAGGAAAAGGGTTCGTGAACGAGTCGGTTTATTCATTGCTTCGCAGGGAGTGGAGCGGGATGGAAAGTCGGAAATGACCGAGGTTTTTAGAACTCCCAGGCTCTGCATCGTCAGGGCCGAGGTTTCACACGCCGAACTGTATCACTCTCTGTGGACGGATCCCAGGGTAATGGCCGCGGTGGGTTTCCCAAGGGGAATCCCTGCCAAATTCTCTGAGATACGCTCCGGACTCCTCGCCCAGCCCGACTCAGATTTCGATCGTCTTCTTGTTGTCGTGCTGTCAGAAAACGGCTCAGCCATCGGGGAGTGCTTCATGCACAGCCCGGGAGTGGACGGCATTGCCTCAACGGATGTTAAGCTGCTCCCTGAATTCTGGGGCAGGGGCTTCGGACGCGAGATAAAAAGAGGTATGCTGACCCACCTGTTTTCCAACACTGACTGCGTTGCCGTGGAGGCCACTCCAAGTGTGAACAATATCGCTTCCATAAGAATGCAGGAGTCCGTCGGAGGAGTTCGTGAGGGGGAGAATGTTTCCAGTTTCCCTGAGGAGATGTCAGACTATACCCTGCCTGTTCACCACTACATTTATCGAGTGACTAGGGAAATCTGGAAAGCCGGTCAGTAGGTGTGAACTGAAGAGGCCTTCCAGTTCAGCCAAACCTCCAGGCCGACTCTGAGCCCCAGTTCTTCAAGTGAGGCAGGGGTTATCATCGAGGAAAGCTCAATCGAACCGCATTGAACATCCACAAGGAATCCATAGCCGTCCCGAGTAATGCCTGTAACCAATCCTGGATAATGATTCCGCTCGCCTGACATTCCGCACATCTCGAAGG
>NPIE01000498.1_pt3 | contig 90382 bp, 67 predicted proteins | sample 8637661 | NCBI WGS metagenome assembly NPIE01 (sample SAMN07420842, study PRJNA396082) | bioreactor metagenome | isolation source: sample BA12 brine-fed electro-methanogenic bioreactor BA | place: Japan: Kochi | collected 2016-12-09
TGTCATCCTGAGCGCAGCGAAGGACCTCCGCCCCGAAAAAGAAGGCCCCCCGCGCCCCCCTTGTCATCCTGAGCGCAGCGAAGGACCACGCCCCATGCTATAATCTCACCATGCGCGAGACCAGGACCTACTACGTCTACATTCTCACCAACCGCTCCGGCACCCTCTACACCGGCGTCACGAACAACCTCCGCCGCCGCGTCCGCCAGCACAAAGACAAATGCGTCCCCGGATTCACCAGCAGATACCGCCTCGACCGCCTCCTCTATTACGAGTGCTTCACGCACGTCTCCGCCGCCATCGCCCGCGAAAAGCAGATCAAAGGCTGGCGCCGCTCCCGAAAGCTCGACCTCATCGCCTCCCTCAACCCCGACTGGACCGACCTCAGCAACGACTGCTACGGCTAACCCCCACCCACACGCACCCACACCCCTCCCGTCATCCAGAGCCCGCCCCCTCTGTCATCCTGAGCGCCAGCGAAGGACCTCCGCTCCGGACAAAACGGTCCTCCCGCCCCCTTTGTCATCCTGAGCGTCAGCGAAGGATCTCCGCCGGGAACAAGATGAACCATATCGCCAACTCCCGCCGCATATCCTCCAGTGACATGGCTCGCTCACCCTGCGCCGGTCCCGCGGCTCCCGTTCTCCGTACCCTTCCCATCGCTGCCTTCCTCCGCGTAGTGCTTCTCAAATGCCCTGCCCATCAGGATGAACACCACGCAACTGACAAGATAGCTGAAGATCGCCAGAGCGGTCCAGCCCCAACCGGAGAGTCCCTGCTGGCGAAAGGAACGGATTATAAGAAAAGGTACGATAAGGCTCGCAATCAGCGCCCTGCGTTGAAACGTCCTGAACACGCTGCGTCTCCCGTCAATACTCACCCTTGCCATCATCGATCCACAGACAAGACATGTTTTGGTCTCACCAGAGCCGCAACAGGCTCCCGAGGGCGTTCAGCACGAGCACAGCGCCTGCAATCTTCACCACGAACCAGGGCTTGTGCTTCTTCTTTCTGGGCAGCACCCCATATTCCACACCGAGCATGTAGGCGCCCATCAATCCCAGGAGCAGATCGTTAAGCCTGTCGTATGGATTCATCTACTGATGGTCCTCTCGACCTGCGGTCCGTGTCTCCTGTCCCGGCGCTCTCCCCGTCCGACCATCCTGCCCTGTCTTGCCAGAATCGGCATACACCAAGCGCAACCCTATTCCTGCCAACGCTGCAGAGCGCATCCCTCGGCAGATCGCCGTACACGAGGACCTCCAGCACCGCAACGTCAGTATAGCCCCTGCCCGCCGCAAACACAACCCGCTATTCCGACTTCTCACCGCAAGAGAAGGTCCCCTCATCCCTCCTTGTCATCCTGAGCGTCAGCGAAGGATCTCCGCCGCGAACAAGATAAACCATATCGCCAACCCCCACCACCCATCCACCACCAAGCCGCCTCGTTCCCACTCACCCCGACCGCCGGCCAGCACGTCACCTCCCGCCTCCCCCCGTTCGCCCTCAGTACGAAATGGCCCCGGCAGGTTGATCTTGATCACCCCGCATATCCGGGCGGTGCTGTGGATCGAGGTGCCTTCGATCAGGCACGAGATAATCATGGTTCCTTCGTCTCTGAGGTGGTTTCCTCTTCTTGGCCATCTATGTGGGAGACGAACTGAAATCAAGTTGGTCTTTCTTCACTGCCAGCGTACCAGAGTCATATGCCTCAGCAGAAGAAAAGAACCAAGAAAACATGACAGAGAACAACCTTGAAATGCTATAATGAGGTGATGCGAGGCAGGGAGGCTCCCCCGGATTCATGAAAAAAGTAGCCCCGTAGCTTAATGGAAAGAGCGCATATCTCACGAATATGGAGGTCAGGGTTCGACTCCCTGCGGGGCTACTTTTTCAAAGATTCAACTTGACAAACTACCCAAATCGCCCGACAATATACGTGTGAGATATGCGTTGGGTTCAATGAACCCTGCACTAAGCATCGGGAAGGCCGGTTTTCGGGCTGGCCTTCCCTGTTTTCTATACAAACGCTGCACGCCAGGATTGCCCTCGCTTTCTCTGCCTTCCCGGATATTCCATCATGAATTGAAGGCAAGAAACAGTGCGTTCAAGGTGGAACCCCTCCCGCCTCCAAGCTCCAGTCTCTGCCTTTCGGTCTTCCCCGTTCCCCTCAATACGAAATGTCCCCCAGCAGGTTGATCTTGATCGACAGCGCGTCGTCCGCCCGGTAGTTCACGGCGTACCGCCGCCCGTCCGTCCGCTCCTGCGCGAAGAACTGCGTCAGCTTGGGACCCAGTCTCTTCTTGCCCGTCTTGTTCGTCAGGTGCAGCGTGAAGCGGTCGTCCGAGCGGGCGTCCGAGATCATCCGCAGCGTCGCAATCTCGGGATTGTCGTGGGCCCCGTCGCCCGAGACCACGTAGTGCCTGGCCTTGACCTTGCGGAAGAAATCCGTCGAGACGTTCCGATCGCTGCCATGGTGCGGAAGCTTGAGAATGTCCACCGAGCACTTGCCATGGTGGAGCAAGCCCGCCGCCTCCAGCCCGACCAGAATGTCGTCGCCCCGCGCGTCGCCCGTCAGCAGCATGCGCTTCCGATGGCACTCCGCCATCACCACGATGCTCGACAGGTTCGCCGCCGACGTGTCGCGACACGCCGCCATCAGCACGCGCGGATCGCCTTTGTCCCGCGCCTCCTTCAGCGCCTTCTCCCATTCCGCATGCAGCGCCTCGATCCGCGCCTCGTTCGGATGCACCACCGTCAGCTTCACGTGGTCGTCCAGCATCACCACGTCCTCCCGTCCCGCGCGCGTCATCACGAGCCCTTGGAAGGGCCGGTTCAGGGGCGTCAGATTCAGCCGGCGCGCCTTGTCCCGCAACTGCCGCCCCTGCGCGATCCCCGCCGCCAACACCGGCAGATCGTTCAACGACAGCCCGGTGACGCGACGGCCCACCGGCGCGCCCGCCGACGCGATCGAGACCCGCAGCGTCGAGAAGATCTCCTCCTCGGGATTGCCCAGAATGTCGTCGAAGCTGTTGTGCCACAGCGTGCGGACGCGCCAGGGCGCCTCGACCCCATCGTCATCGGCGCCGGTCAGTTCGCTGAGCAGATCGAGCACACCATTGATGTGGTCGTCGTCCACGTGACTGACCATCAACAGGTCGATCGGCAAAGGCTGATTGGCCGACCACCCCGCGCGCAATTGCGCCAGCCGAGGCCGCAGCACGCGGTCGTAAATATGTCCCGGCCCTCCGTCGATCACCGCAAAGTGCGGATGGTTCTCGCTGCCGTAGTGGAGGATCAGGCAGTCGCCGTGATAGGCTTGCAGCACTTCCAGGCCAAACAACATGATTCGCCTCCTTATCAAGTCGTTCCATCGTCAGACGCTCTGGATCGCGCGCAGGACATCCAGCATTCCGCAGCCCTGAAAGAATCGCTCCCGCCCGAGGTCCGTCGCCGCCTCGCACAGGATCTGTTTGACCCGCGCGGGCTGGCCCATCAGCTCCCGGTGCCGCGACAACAGCAGCGCCGCTGCACCGCTGACGTGCGGTGCCGCCATGCTGGTCCCGTCCATCTCCTCGGCCCCGTCGCCGGGCACGCAGGAGAGGATCTTCTCGCCCGGCGCCACCAGGTCGGGCTTGCAGCGTCCGTCGCCGGTCGGTCCCCGGCTGGAAAAATACGACACCCCGTACGTGTGAGGGCGCGACCGATGCGTCGCCCCGACCGTGATCACCGTCTCCGTGTTGCCCGGATCGGTGATGCTGATGCTCTGATAGCCCGCCATGAGCCCCTGGGCTGTGTGGAACTGCACGTGCCCCTCGTTGCCCGCCGCCGCGACGACCACCGTGCCCGAGCCGACCAGGCGGTGGCATTCCTCGCAGACGGGCGTCCGTCCGCAGGCGAAGTTGGCTACGTCGTGCAGCACCGCCAGGCTGACGTTGACCCCGTGGATGATGGGCTGATCCTGATTGGCGTTCAGCCAGCGGACGAACTGAAGGGCCGCCAGAACCGCGTCCTCCGAGCCGTCCCCGTCGCTGCCCAGCACGCGCAGATCGTACAATTCCAGATCGGGGCACATGCCGCAGAGCGGCAGCTCCCGAGGCGAGGGTGGCGTGTCCGTCGCTCGCCAATCCGCCGCCATGATGCCCGCCACGTGTGTGCCATGCGGGTCGCCTGGCGGTGCGTAGTCTTTGGGCTCGTGCCGCACGCGAAGCAGAGGCTCGATCGCACTCCAGTCGATCAGACGCCCGTGCTGGAGGCCCCGCTGAAAGTCCATTACGCGGTCCTGCTCGTCGCTGTCCAGGCGCCCCAGCCACCTGGCGGGCTCGCTGCCCGCCTTGCTGATATCGACGTCGGGCTGGAGGATCTGCCTGAGCCGCGTGAAATCGTAGGTCGCCGTGACGCGCGTCCGGTTCTGGTACCGCCCGGTCCGTCCGACCGCCTCGAAAGGCTTGCCGTACGCTTTCCCTCCCTCGCCCTCAGGCCCCCGACGTCGAAACGCCAGATGCCGCGCGTCGACCCCGCTGTCGATCACCGCCCAGCGGATCCCCTCGCTGCGCAGGTCGAACAGGCGATACGCCGCGTCGGCCTTCGTCGCCGGAACGCTCTTGTGCAGCGCCAGTTTCACGCGTCGATTCAGGCTCACCGACCACAGCAGCGGAGCCTCGCCCGACGCCTCGCCCAGACCCTCGACCAGCCGCCGAAACGCCTGCACGCTCCCCAACAGGGGCTCCCGGCTGAGATCCTCGTCGCCCAGCGCGATCTCCCGCTCCCAGGCGAGCCGGCCCGCCAGCCGGATCAGCCAGAGCAGATCGCCCCGGACGACCGGCGTCTGCCCTCGCTTGCCCTTCTTCGAGGACGCTGCCTGCCAGTCTCTCTCGCCCTCGAGCAGGTGAACCAGCACCTCATCCTCGATCTCAGGCAGGCCCTCCGAGCCCCAGGCGTAGCGCTTCCACCATCGTGTCAGCGGCAGCGCCACGCGAATCAGCTCGTCGAACCAGAGCCGAACGACCACGAAGGACTCGTTGTAGGACAACTCGCGCGACCGCGCCGCCTCGGGTCTGGCCAGCGCCGGACGCTGGATCTGGAGCTCTGCGTTCAGTCGCGCGTAGAGGGTCGCGGCGCTGCCTCCGCGATAGGGGTTCAGGAGCAGGTCGACCGGGTGATCCTGCCGCGATCCAGGCGGGGTCTCCTCCAGGAAGGGCCTGGCATATTCGAGCCACACGTCGGGCAGAATGGGCGAGTCCTGGGTGAAGCGTGGGACGCCGGGCAGCGTCGGCTTTTCGAAAACCAGTCGCTCGATTTCTCGCTTGGTCAGCATGTCCGTTGCCCTCCAGAATCTGCCTGACCGTCCTTGCCGCCGGGGGCGCCCAGCGCGCGTCTCAGCGCGCGGACCCTTGGAACCGTGATGTCGTCGCGTATCCCCGCCAACGCAGTGTGCCTCAGCGCGCGGACGCTCGGGCTGGCACGTTCAGAGGTGTCTCTCGGGTTGGTCTGGCCACAGGTCGCGACTCGCAAGCCGGCGCTCGGGCCCACGGGACCCGAACGCCGCCTGCCATTCTCCGCCCGCCCACGGCGCGCGTCAATCCCCATTCCCGCGAAAACCTCGCGCCCCGCGCCGCGCGAAACGGACGCGGGGACCTGGCGCCTGTTGAGATTTCGGGGGCGTCGGCGTCTTCCAGCCGCCGAAGGTTCTGGGTGGCACCCTCAATCCCGATGCTATCGGGATGGGGAGGGCGGAAAGCGCCGGCACCTCGAGGTACGTGAGCAGCACTCGCACGCGCCATCCCCAAGGCTTCGCCTTGAGGCTGTCACGCCGCTGCCTCGACACTTTCGCAGGTTGGGGTCGGGGACGCGCCGGAGGGAAGGGCCTGCTTCTCGCGGGCCAGGACAGGACGGGCCTGCTCGCAGCGAATCGGGGTGGGGCCGCTCGCAGCGCGAGCAAGAAGCAGCTTGGAGGGGTCGTGGCAGGACTGCTTGTCGTCGCGCTGCGATGGCGTGGCCTGTTCGCAGCGCGTCGAAGCGAGGTCGCTCGGAGTTCGCGCGGGAGAGGGTGCTTGGAGTGGCGCGGCGCGGGGTTACTTGTCGGCGAGCCAGGAGGGGCCGGAGGCGACGTCGACCTTGAGCGGGACCTCGAGAGGCAGAGCGGTGGTCATTTCCTCGGCAATCCAGGCGGCGTGGCTGTCGCTCTCGGCGGCGGGCAGCTCGAAGACCAGCTCATCGTGGACCTGGAGCAGCATCCGGACCGGCAAGGCCTCTGCCTCGATGCGGCGCTGGATCGCGAGCATGGCGACCTTGATCAGGTCCGCGGCGGAGCCCTGGATGACGGTGTTGACCGCCAGTCGCTCGGCCTGGGCGCGGCGGCCCTGGTTGCGGCTCTTGATATCGAGAATCCTCCGGCGTCGACCGAGGATCGTCTCGGCATACCCGGTGTGGCGGGCCTTCTCGACGCAGCTATCGAGGAAGGCTCGGACCGAGCCGTAGCGCGCGAAGTAGTCCTCGATGAACTGCCTGGCGTCGGAGGCGGTCATGCCGGTCGCGCGGGCCAGGCCAAAGGCGCCTTGCCCATAAATCAGGCCAAAGCTGACGGCCTTGCTTCGCGATCGCATTTCGCTCGTGACGTCATCGAGCGAAATGCCATAGACCTGGGACGCGACGAAGCGATGGATGTCCTGGTCGGCGGCGAAGGCGGCGCGGAGGGCGTCGTCGCGCGAAAATTCGGCGAGGAGGCGCAGCTCGATCTGGCTGTAATCGGCACTGAGGATGCAGTCGGCGGGGTCCTGAGGGACGAAGGCGGCGCGAATCTTGCGACCCAATTCGGTGCGGATCGGGATGTTCTGGAGGTTCGGGTCGCTGGAGGAGAGGCGCCCGGTGGCGGTGACGGTCTGGTTGAAGGAGGCGTGGAGCCTTGCGGTTCGCGGGTTGATCATGGCAGCGAGCTTGTCGGTGTAGGTGTTCTTGAGCTTGGCGAGGGTGCGATGCTCGAGGACGAGGGCGGGGAGGGGGTGCTCGCTGGAAAGCTGCTCGAGGACGCTGGCGTCGGTGCTTCGACCGACCTTGCCGACGCGGGTGGAGGAGAGGCCCAGCTTGTCGAAGAGGACCTCGCCCAGTTGCTTGGGGGAATCGACGTTGAAGACGGCGCCGGCTTCGGCGTAGATCCGCTCGCGGAGGAAATCGAGGGCCTCGCTGAGTTCGCCCGACATGGTTCGCAGCAGGGCGGTGTCGAGGGAGACGCCATTCAGCTCCATCTTCGCGAGGACGGTGACGAGGGGCATCTCGACCTCCGCGAAGAGTTTGGCCAGTTGGGGTTCAGCCTGGAGCTTTTCGTCGAGATAGAGGTAGAGGCGCCAGGTGACGTCGGCGTCTTCGGCGGCGTACTCGCAGGCGGCGGCGGTGTCGACGAGGTCGAAGGTGAGCTGGTTCTTGCCCTTGCCGAGCAGGGCGACGATGGGCACGCACTCGTAGGCGAGGTAATCGCGGGCCATGTTGTCCATGGAGTGGCTGGTGCGGCCTGGATCAAGGCAGTAGGAGGCGACCATGGTGTCGAAGTGGACGCCGGCGAGGGGCATTTGGGCGTTGTGCAGGACGAGCCAGTCGTACTTGAGGTTCTGGCCCACCTTGCGGACGCTCGCATCGGCGAGGATGGGACCGAGCTCGCGACGGACGACGGCGAGGTCCAGATGGGTCGAGCCCAGGGGGCCTCGCACGGGCAGGTAGTAGGCCTTCTGAGGCTGCCAGCAGAAGGAGAGGCCCACGAGGTCGGCGCGCATCGGATCGACGGAGGTGGTCTCGGTGTCGACGGCGAAGAGGGTCTGCTTCTTCAACTCGCTCAGGAAGCGGTCGAGGGCCTCGGGGGTGTCGACGAGGGTGTACTCGTGGGCGGTGGTCTTGGCGGTGGCGGGTTCGACTGGGAGCGCAGCGGCGGTGGCTTCGAGGCTCACGGGCGTCGGCGCGGGTGCGGGCGAGGGCGTCGGTTCGCTTTCGGTCGGGAAGCCAAACTGGGTGAGCAAGCGGGAGAAGCCCAGTTCGGTGAAGAGCTTCGAGAGCTTGTCGCGGTCGGGGGATTCGAGGCGGAGCGTCTCGTACTCGATCTCGATGGGGACGTGGCAGTCGAGGGTGACGAGTTTCTGGCTGAGGTAGGCCTGGTCATGGAAGGCGCGGAGGTTCTCGCCTCGTTTGCCCTGGACTTCGTCGAGGTGGGCGTAGAGGTTGTCGAGGGTGCCATAGGTGCGGATCAGCTCGCGGGCGGTCTTGGGTCCGATGAGAGGGACGCCGGGGACGTTATCGGAGGTGTCGCCTTCGAGGGCAAGGCAGTCGACGACCTGCTCGGGCGTGATGCCCATGTCGCGCTGCATCGTGTCGCGGTCGGTGAGCTTGCCTGTCTTGAGGTCGAGGGTGCAGACGTGGCCATCGATCAGTTGGAGCAGATCCTTGTCCTTCGAGCAGATGCGGACGTCGATATCGTCGTTGGCGGCGCGGCAGGCGAGGGTGCCGATGATGTCGTCGGCTTCGAATCCGTCGAGGCGGAGGATCGGGATGCGGAGGGCGCCGAGGATCTGCTGGATGCGGTCGATCTGGGCGGGCATGTCCTCGGGCATCGGGGGGCGGTGGGCCTTGTAGTCGGCGAAGAGGTCGCTGCGGAAGGTGGGGGCCTTGCTGTCCATGGCGACGACGAGCATATCGGGTTTGTACTTTTGGATCAGGCCCAGGACGGCCATGGTGAAGATGTAGGTGGCCTTGGTGGGTTCGCCTGCGGGGCTGGTCAACTGCTGTCGCATGGGGGCGAAGTAGGCGGCGTAGATGTGGGCATGACCGTCGATGATGTAGAGCGTTTTCGGCATGCGGGTTACTGTATGTCGAGAGACGGGGGGTGTCAAGCGTGGGGGCGCGGTCGAGCTGGAGCGAGACGCGCTCGCGCGGGGGAAATTCGAAGTACGAAAACCGAGATCCGACACGGATCTCAAGCACGAATTTCGAAATGCGAAATGCGAAACAAATCTTAAGCACGAATGTTGAAGGCTCGAAAGGGCAGGCGTGCGGGGTGGTGTTTTGGATTTGAGGGCCTGGTATTTGGGGTTTGTTTGGGATTTCGGACTTCGTGCTTCGGGCTTCCGCGCGCGGCGGGTGGTGGTTTTGCGTTTTCGGCGGCGCGGGGGCCAGGGGTTGGCGCGGGGGGAGGTTCGGCCTACGAAGCGCAACCTCTGTCGGGGGAGGGCGAGCCTGCGGAGGGCGAGGTCGGCGGGGGTGATCAGGAGGGGGCAGATGATGCAGACGAGTTGGAGGAGCAGGGCGGCGAGTCGGCGGCGCAGGGTAGGGCGGTAGGTATGTCGGGGGAAGTTGAGGGAGGCGAAGCGGCCATGGTATTTCATGGCGGCGCGGTCGTAGGCGCGGGCGGCCTGGCGCTCGGTGGCGAATCGGCCCAGGTTCAGGCGTACGCCGCGGATCGTGATGGAGGCGATCCAGCAGTGGCAGGTGCGGCTCCAGGCGACGCCTTTGTAGCGGGAGGTGCAGCGGCGGCGGGCGGACTTGGCACGGTTGCGGACGTTCTGCGAGGGGGTGGCGGGGCGGAGGTTGGCCTTGCGATTGTCCCAGCCGTGCTGGTTGATGTGGTCGACGACGAGGCCCGGCGGCGTGGGGAGGACCTGGCGGTGCATGGCGATGGTGCGGGTGCGTCCATCCGGGGTGGTGTGGCTGCGGGCGGCGTACCAGGTGCGTCCGCCTTGGGCGAGGTGCCATTTGTAGCGGGCGAGGCGGGGGTAGTCGTCGGGGTCGACGATGGCGTAGCGGCCTCGGGTGAGGGGGATGCGGCGGAAGGCGTACCCATAGCGGAGGCGGCGGCAGAGCAGGACCAGCCAGACGGCGGGGCGGGCGAGCCAGAGCGGGATGGTGAGCGTCAACTCGATGCGGTCACCTCGGCAGACGGGACGGGGCAGCGGCGGGCGGTTTCGAACGTGTGGCGGTTTCGCTCATCGGCGATTCCTATCTTTCGACCGGTTTTGGCGGGACGGCATTGTGCTGCCCCTCTACCCTTGGACGGCGCTCCGCTTTCTGACCAAATTTTCGGCCTGTTTGCGGGGGCCTGGCGGCGGTAAGTGGTTGGGGGAAAAGCAATAAAAAATTTTCGTATGTCACGCGCGATTCTTCATTCGGGTGTTGCGTGTTCTGATCGAAAATCGACAATTTTGTAGGTGGAAAGAGGGTGGGGTATGTCTGTATAGTTGGGGTGATGTGCTTGTTTTATTCGCCGATATGCGAACGAGAGGGGGTGGGGGGGGGAAGCGAATGAGTGGCCATTTCATTCGGTGCGGAGGTCCTTCGCCTTCGGCTCAGGATGACAGGGGGGAAGCAGGGGGCGCGGGGGTCGTCTTTCGCGGTGCGGAGATCCTTCGCTGGCGCTCAGGATGGCAGCGGGGGAGGTGCGGGGGAGCGGGGGCAGGGGGCGGTACCGGCGGCGGAGACAGTGCCGGTTCTCGCTTCGATGGCGGCACTGTCTCCGGTCGGCGTCATGGCGGAGGCGTATTGCGCCTGCCATGGGCGGTCTGTCGCTGCGGTGTCTCAGGCTCGTTCCGGCATGGGCTCGGTCGGCTCATTCGGGTCGTCGTCGTGGAGGAGGAACCCCCTCGAGAAGGCGGCCGTCTCCGGGATGGGCTCGGTCGGGTTGTTCGGGTCGTCGTCGAGCCAGGTGCGTGCGGCGGAGAAGGCACATTCGGGAATGGGGCCTTCATTGGGATCGTTGGGATCCTCGCCGGCCAACCAGACGACGTCGGCGCGCGCCGTGGGAACGACGGCGACGTACTGATGGGCCAGGACCGCAGCCAACAAGAGCAGCATCAGCGTCAGCGTTCGGACAGAGACTTTTTGCATGTTTCGTTCCTTTCGTTCGGAGATGGGGAACGCAGGTCCACTACTTCTGGTCGCAGCGGGTCAGACACTTTCGGAATAGGTATCGGGATCGGGTTTGATGATGATGGGGCTGGTGATTCCGCTGGGCAGCATCATCTCGGCTTCGGGGGTGATGCTGATGACGCCGATGTCGCCGAGGTCGGTGGTTTCGGAGCCTCCGTCGTCGAGGGTGGCTCCGATGTTGGTGACGAAGCCGCTGGTCCACTGGCTGGTGTCGCACATGGAGATGATGGTGCCGTAGATCTGGGCGTTTCCGCGGATGTCGACGATGCCTCCGACGATGGCGCCGGTGAGGACGTTGTTGTCGCTCTGCTCGGGATTGGTGTTTCCGAGGTCAACGTTGAAATGGGGCGCCAGGATCGTGGCTTCCTGAATATCGGAGGTGTTGTTGAAGGTGGCGGCGCCGGTGAAGTAGAGGGCGTTGCGCTGCCAGCTCAGGTCGTCGGGGGTGTTGGTGACGATGACGCCGTTGAAGTTGCAGTTTTCGAATCGGATGTTGTTGCAGTATCCACTGCTCTGGCTGGTCTGGTGGCAATCGACGTAGAGGACGCCCTCGAAGGTGCAGTTGCGGAAGAGGGCGTTCTGGTTGGCGGCCAGATAGGCGTCGGTGTAGGTCTGGTTCTCGTGGACGGCGCGATCGAGGGTGAGACTTCCGGACTTGTAGTCGTTGTAGCCATCGGGGCCGTGGGGGAAATACTCGCGCTCGGTGACGGGGACCTCGCGGGTGCGCCATTGTCCGTAATAGTAGTAGGTTTCGGTGGTGGTTTCGGGCTCGATGGGGTTGGCGACGGTGCGGGTGTAGTAGTAGGAGGTGTCGTAATCGGAGATGTCCATGCCGGCCATGTTGGTGGAATGGATGCTGGGGTCGTAATACTTGACGTTTTCGTGATAACCCTGCAATTCATCGGCCCAACTGTAGACGCGATTGTCGTAGTCGACGGAGAGGCGGTTGCCGTTCTGGTCGAAGACGGGGTTGCCATCGACGTCGGTCAAGAGCAGGTCGTCGTCGATCGTTCCGGTGCTGTCGACGAGGGGCTCGCCGGCGGCGTCGTAGACGGTCTGGCCGAAATTGAAGAGCGGATTGCCGTTGGCGTCGAGGTTTTCGAGCTGATAGGCGCAGGAGGCGATTTCACTCTTGCGCATGGCGGTGTTGACGGTGCCGAGGATGCTGGTTTCACTGGTGGTGTTGAAGGGGGCGACGGAGGAGTGTCTCCAGGTGCTGAAGATGTCTCCGTGGATGGTGGTGTCTCCGGTGAGCCACATTCGTCCGCGTCCGGCCATGGCGTAATGGAGGATGTCGCGGTCCTTGGTGATGTCCATTTGCATTCCGACGGTGCGGGTGGTCAGGCCATTGGCTCCGGTCGCCTCGAGGACGATGGTACGCGGGTCGGCGGCGCGGGAGAAGCGCAGGTTGAAGGTGATGTTGCCTCCGTCGCAGGTCATGCCCAGGATCGTCAGTTCGTTGGCATCGTAGGAGACGTTTCTGCCGTCGAGGTCGAGGGTGTTGGCATAGGCACACAGATCGGACCAGGCGGTGTTGGCCTCTGAATCGCTGACGGTGTTGAAGTGCGTCTCGTCCAGGAGGACGGTGCCGACGATGTATTTGGCGCATTCGAGGCCGGACTGGGCGGCGTAGAGGGCGCTGTTGACCTGGCGCTGGTTGGAGGCGACCTGGACGTTGGTCCCGGAGAGTGTGGCGAGAGAAACGGCCAGGGCCGAGAAAATCAGAACAAATATCATCGACAGAATGAGTGTAGAGCCCTTGGCCCTCGGATGGTACGTGCGTGCGGCGGACATGGTTTTCCCCCCGGAAAATGCCCTGTATGACGTCGTCGTTCTTCTATGATCCACGTTAATTATAGGAAATAAAGGCGGGATCTCCAAACGCGGCGAAATCGGCAAAAAGGGGCCTGGCGGAAGGGGATGCCAGGGGCAGGCGTCCGTGCCCGCCCGGGCGGTGACGCCTGGTCGTGCGGGGGCGAGCGGGCGAAGTCCGGGCCGTACGGTGCGGAGGCGACGGCCCGGGGGCGTCTATGCGAATCGTGTGGATCAGATGATCTCGGAGTAGGTCGAACCGTCGTACTGGAGGACGATTTCGGGTATGAATCCGGCGGGGACCTCGTCGAGTCCGGAGCGGTTGAAGTACAGATCGCTGTTGCCGCTGAGGGTCATTTCGTTATCGGAGTAGTTGATGATCGAGCCTTGGATGGTGCCTCCGGCGTTGCCGAAGAACTCGATGCCGTTGGCGGCGATGGCTCCGCTGAGGGTGCTGAAGCTGCCTCCGAAGGAGACGTGGAAGCCGGGGGCCATGAGGAAGGTGCCATCGGCGTCCTCGAAGCCCGGCAGGGTGGTGACAGGCGTACTATCGACGTCGCCCTGGAAGACGAGGCGGTTGACGGCGGAGTCGTCGTTGGGGTCGCCATCTCCGACGATGATGGCGGTGACGTCGGCATTGCCGGTGAAGGTGACCACGTTGGGGGTTTCCACCCAGATCAGTCCCTGGAGGGTGGCATGTCCGGAAAAGGTGGGGTTCATGCCGGCGGGGATGCGAATGTTGGTGAGGACGGCGTCGGAACTGGTGTCCATGGTCGGGTCGAGATCGGTCAGGGTGGCCAGAGTGGCGAACTGCGAAGGGACCATCTCGGGGAATTCGGCGGGCGCGACGCCGATGGTGGTGTAGGGCTCCTGGATGGCGGTTTCTCCGGTGACGCCCCCGATGCCGGCTTTGCCGCCCTGGAGGTAGACGTAGGCGAGCGGGTTGACGATCTTGACCTGTCCGGCGATGTGCGAATTGCCGATGATCGAGAGGGCGAGCAGGGAGCTTTCGCTTTCGATATAGGCGTTGGATTCGACGTCGATGGTGACGCCTTCGAGTTCGACGTTGCCGGAGAGGGAGACGGGGCCTTTGGAGGCGACGCCGAAATCGAAGACGGTGCTGGCGCGGGTGGTGAAGGTGTAATTGGTGCGGATGGTTCTTTCGCAGGGGCCGTAATGACCGGTGACGTCGAGCTGGATGTTGTCGTCGTCGATTTTCGTCAGCAGCGCCGAGAAGCGGGACCCGCGGGCGGAATCGAGGGGGATCTCGGAGAAGGTGACGGCCGACTCGGTGCTGGAAGCGATGTAGTTGGTGATTCCGGCGTCGATCAGCTCCTCCTGGAGGCGGGCGGCGACCTGGGCGAAGCGCTGGTCGGCGGGCGTCATGCCGGAGATAGCGACCTGGCTCATCCAGTAGCGGACGACCTCGAGACCCGACTCGGCGCAGCTTCGCGTGAGGCTGACTTTGCGTTGATTCTCGGCGACCTGGACGTTGGTGCCGGAGAGGGTGGCCATCGCGACGGCCATAGCGGACAGGACGGTGAGGAACAGCAGTGACAAGACCAGCGCAGAACCGCGCCGGCGGTTGGTGAGACCTAGAGACCGTTTCATGTTGTGCCCCCGACGTTACCAGAGGTGCTGTATCAAGTGCGCCTACCATCAAGGAACTCCAATAAAGTATAGGGACTTTGCGGCGGTCCCCAAACGGTGAGGGGTGAGCAAATGGCTAAAGTTGACGGATTCGCAAAGAGGGTGCGAACGGATGGGGGGCGGTCAATCTGTTTCGGACTGCTCGGCGAAATAGCTGCTGCGGGCGAAGGGGGAGGACTGGATCCAGTTGAATCCGATGCTGCGGGCCCGCTCGGTCCACCGGTCGAATTTTTCCGGATGGATATAGTCGATAACGTCGAGGGCGTCGTTGGAGGGGCGGAGGTACTGTCCGATGGTGATTCGTCGGCATCCGACGTCGCGGAGGTCTCGGAGGACCTGCATGACTTCGTCGTCGGTTTCGCCCAGGCCGAGCATGAGGGAGGACTTGGTGGGAGTATCGGGGTAGCGTCGGGCGGCCATTTCGAGCAGGTGGAGGCTGAGTTGGTAGTTGCCGCCGGAGCGGGCGCGGGGATAGAGCGAGGGGACGGTTTCGACGTTATGGGCGAAGACAAAGGGCAGGGCGTCGGCGAGGATGTCGAGGGCCTCGGACTGGTTGTCGCGGAAGTCCGGTGTGAGGATCTCGAAGCGCACGGAGGGGAAGCGGGCTCGGACGGCGGCGATACAGTCGCGAAAATGGGTCGCGCCGCCATCGGGCAGATCGTCGCGATTGACGCTGGTGATCACGAGGTACTTCAGGTTCATCTGCTCAACCATTTGGGCGAGGCGGTCGGGTTCGGTGGGGTCGGGCGGTTCGGGTTTGCCGGTGGCGACGGAGCAGAACTTGCAGTTGCGCGTACAGATCCGGCCCAGGATCAGGACGGTGGCGGTGCCCCGACCCCAGCATTCGCCTTTGTTCGGGCAGTTGGCGTTGGTGCAGATGGTCTCGAGGTGGAGCGATTCGAGGGTCCGCTCGGTATGTTGAAAGCTATGGCTGGCGGGCCAGGGCCGTCGCAGCCAGGGGGGTAATCTGCTCATGCGTGTACTCCAAACCGTTTTGATTCTTCGAATCTTTCGATCTCCAGGGTGGAATATAGTATTATACTAGGGATGCCGTTGCCGATGTAAGGGGCATCTTTGCTGACCACGCGGGAAAGATGAAAGATCATGAGAGTTAAGGTGACCAAGCGCGGGCTTATCATCCCCAAGGCGATGCTCGCAGATGCGGAAGAGGTCGAAATTCGAAGGGAGGACCATCGAATCGTGATCTCCCCGGTGATGGCACCGGATCCCGTTCTTGGGCTTGGCCAGCATCCGGTAGAATGCGGCGCCGGCGATGGATCGGAGCGTCACGACGAGCATCTGTACGGGCGCGGGAATGAAGAGGCTGTTTCTTGATACCAGCTACCTGATTGCTCTGGAGGCGGCGGACGACCAGCACCACGGGGCGGCTGTGGCTCATTGGCGGACGCTGGGCGAGTCACTACCGCTGCTGGTCACGAGCACCTACATCTTTGATGAGGTGACGACGTTTTTTGCCGGTCGCGGTCGTCATGCCAAGGCAGTGGAGATTGGAGAGCGGCTGCTGGCCAGTGCGTCGGTCGATGTGTTGCATGTTGACGAATCGCTCTTTCCAGAGGCGTGGAGCTGTTTCTCTCGTTTTCGGGGACAAGTCGTATTCCTTCACCGATTGTGTTTCGTTTGTGCTGATGAAACAGCTTGGGATTCGAGCGGCTCTGACATTCGACAAGCATTTTGGACAGGCGGGATTTGAAGCGAGGCCATAACATGGGGTTCAGGCCCTGGGTTTATCACGTAGCGGAGGCACGGAGGGTGGCGTGCGCCGGGAAGATCCCTGGGGCATGGGTCAAGACGCATCCGACGAGTTGATGAGGTAGTGGGCGAGGCGGAGGGCGAGTTGTTGCTTGAGGGCGGCCAGGTCGCAGGGGCGGGCGGTTTCTTTTTGGACGGAGGTCATTTGGACTCCGTCGAGGCCGCAGGGGACCATGGCGTCGAAGAGGGTCAGATCGTTGCAGATGTTGATTGCCATACCGTGATAGGTTACGAAGCGGCTGACGCGGACGCCGATCGAGGCGATCTTGCGCGGACCGATCCATAGGCCGGGGAAGCCCTTTCGTCTCTCGGCGGTTACGCCCGTCCAGGCGAGCAGGTCGATGCCGATCGCTTCGAGGGTGCGGACGTATTCGCTGATACCAAGCTTCAGCGGTTGCAGGTGCAGGATGGGATAGAAGACGAGCTGGCCTGGGTTGTGGGCGGTGGCGCCGCCACCCCGGCGGATCTCGACGAGGTCGATGCCGCGCCGGGCGAGTTCGTCGGGCTCGATCAGCAGGCGATTGGCGCTGCGGCGGGCGCCCAGGGTGATGACGGGCGGATGCTCGACGATCAGGACGGTATCGCCGATCCGGCCCGCCTGGCGCTGTGCGTTCAACTGCTGCTGAAGCGCGAGCACTTCGCGATAGTCGGCCAGACCCAGATCGCGGATCGAAAGACCGGCGGTGGTCTGCGAGGGTTGGTCATGCACTTGTTTCGAGTCCGTCAGCATCGCCCTATCTTACCGGCAGGGGCCAGGGAATGCACCACTTTTGGGTGCACCGTCGTCTGAACGCGTTGAGACGCAAGGTTGACTCGTCTGACAGACGGACCTGCAATTGCGGTTGTATGATTCGCTCTGGACATAGGCATATGGAAGGGGCCGGGCGTGCCCAAACGCGCGACGAGGTGATCGAATCCTTGCGGTCTCATCGACGCGAGTTGGACAAATTCGGCGTCCGTCGCATCCGTTTGTTCGGATCGGTTGCGCGTGGGGTGCTCCACGGCGACAGCGACGTGGATATGATCGTCGATTTTTCCGACGTCACCTACCGGCGGTTTGTTGCCCTCAAGGCATTTCTCGAATCGATTCTCGGCAGGCGCGTCGATTTGTTGACCCCGCCGGCGGTGCGCGGGAGATTCAAGGAAGAGATTGAGAAGGATCTCATCGATGTCCCGCGATAGTCGCCTGCGGCTTTTGGATATTCTCGATGCGATCGATCGGATCACGTCGTACGTGGCTGGAATGAGCTACGAGGAGTTTCTGGGGGATTGGAAGACGCAGGATGCGGTGACGCGCAATATCGAGGTCATCGGCGAGGCGGCGCGCTGCCTGCCTGGCGATTTCAAAGAAGCCCACGCGGATATTCCGTGGGACGAGATTGTCGGGATGCGGAATGTGATCGTGCACGAGTATTTCGGGATCCTTCCGGACGTGATCCAGAATGAACTGCCGCTCCTTCGAGATCGCATCGCCTCTCTCTGAGGGCGACCGCTCCTGGCGCGCTGCCTGGCAGCACCCATGGGTCTTCTCAGCGAGGCTCAAAGCGCAGTGAAAGGCCGCTTTGAAGATATGCACTTTGGCTCGCAGGCGCGTGCATACGGCCCATGCGCCTAAGACGATCCCCAAGCCTGCGGTTCGCTCCCGCTTGAGGCGGTCACCCAAACGCTTCCGTCTAATAGGATTCCAGGAGGAGTTCGCCGAGGGCGCCGTGGACGGCGTCTTCGAGGGTCTCCGAGACGGTCGGGTGGGGGAAGGTGATCTGGCGAATGGGCTCGCAGGTGCCGATCAGGGTCCGGGCGAAGGCGACGAATTCGGTGGCGAGGGGCCCGACGATGGTGATGCCGACGAGTTCGTTCATCGCGTTGTCGCGGATCGCGTGGATCTGTCCAGTGGTGTCGTTGTCGGCCCAGCAGCGTCCATTGGCCTTGTAGAATCCCTTGCCGACGGTGACGTCGAGGCCCTCGGCCTGGCATTCCTCTTCCGTCTTGCCGACGGAGGCGACCTCGGGGAAGGTGAAGATGACGCGCGGGATCAGGTTGTAGTCGAGCATCTCCTCTGGGGTGCCGGTGGCGTTGGCGGCGGCGACCTCGCCTTCGGCGGTGGCGCCGTGGGCGAGGTAGGTGGTGCCGACGAGGTCGCCGATGGCGTAGACGCCGGGGACGCTGGTTTCCATGCGGTGGTTGACTTTGACGGCGGGTCCGTTCATTTCGAGGCCCAAGGCGGAGACCATGGCCTTATCGGCGGCGGCGCGGCGACCGACCGCCACCAGTACGCGTTCTGCCTCGAGGGACTGACCGCCTTCGAGATTGACCCTGGCGATGGAGGAGCTTTTGTCGACGCCGGTGACCTTCTTGCCGGTGAGGGCCTCGATGCCGAGGTTCTTGAACTCGCGTTCGACGAGTCGGCTCGCCCAGGAATCGAGCATGGGCAGGAGGCGGTCGAGGGCTTCGACGATGGTGACTTTGGTGCCCATCGCGGCGTAGACGCAGCCCAGCTCGCAGCCGATGACGCCACCGCCGACGATGACCATCGACTTGGGGATGGTCGGCAGGGCGAGGGCTTCTCTGCTGCTGATGACGGTTTTGCCATCGAAGGGGATGCTGGGGATCTGGATGGGCTCGGAGCCGGTGGCGAGGATGAGCTTCCTGGTCTGCAACTCGCGTTTCTTGCCGTTGGCTTCGACGGTGACTCTGGTCGGGGACTGGACGGTGGCGGCGCCTTCGATATAGGCGGGCTGGCCCGACTTCATGCCGCTTTGCATGCCCTTGCGCAGTCCGGCGATGATGCTCTCGCGGCGCTGCTGGATTTTGGGCCAGTTGGGTGTGGCGCTGGCGATGTCGATGCCCATGTCGGAGGCGCCGCGGGCGCGGAGGAGGAGGTGGGCGGAACTGAGGAGGGTCTTGGAGGGGATGCATCCCCAGTTGAGGCAGGTGCCTCCGATGAACTCCTTCTCGATGAGGGCGACGGAGGCGCCTCGCTGGGCACAGCGTTTGGCGGCGCGGGCTCCGCCGGGTCCGGCTCCGATTACGACGACGTCAAATTGCTCGGCCATGCTCGATTACCTCACTGTTGCAGGTCGTGCGGGGGCACGACGTTAGGGGCGAGCGCGGGGGCTCGCCCTGGGTTGCTCCGATGCTGCACGCGGCCGGCACTTGCGGCGCGAGGGCCCAGTATAGCAGAAAACGCGGGGCTGGCAAATGACAACCGAGAAGTGGGTGCATGACCGTTTCTGCGAGGTTCGCTCGGGGCACACTCCGGAAGCCCGAATATCGAAAATCCGAAATCCGAAACAAACCCGAATGATGCAAAGAGCAGAATCTCGAAAGAAGGCCGATGTTGCAGCGGGTTCGCAGTGAGGCGCCTTGGCGGGTTACTATTCGTGGGGTTGGTATGCTCTTACGAGCACACTACGAACGACCGACGAGGCAGGGGCGCAGGCGGGCCTGGGGGCCTGCGCCGGTGGATGGAGGCAACCCCTCCGGGCGTCACTGCGAACGGGTTATGGCGTTTTTTTCGGGGGCAGGAGGCGGAATTCCCAGAGGGTGGGGCCCTCGGTGGCTTCGAGGATGCTGAGGCGGACGCGCTGGGCGGTGATCGGGTCGAGGTCGACGGAGAAGTCTTCGCCGATCTTCTCGCCTTCGTAGAAGGTGGTCCAGGTCTCTGCGTCGGCGTACTGGAGTTCGAAGCGTCGGACGCGGTCGTAGGCTTCGCTGATCGTGACGCGGGAGAAGGTCTGAGGGGCGCCGAGGTCGACTTCGAGCCAGGCGGCGTGGGTGCCTGAATCGGTGGCCCAGCGGGTGGCGGGGTCGTCGTCGAAGGCCTTGTCGGCGCCGTAGGAGCGATTGTTCTGGAAGACATTGGAGGCGCGGGCGGGCTTGCCGGCGGCGAGGGAATCGGAGGGGATGGCCAGCGGCTCGATGTCGGCGGCGGGGCCATCGAGGGTGAGCTCGACGATGGTGTCGATGGGATCGCGGTACGTGGGGCGCACGCGGATGGTGATCGCGTCTTCGGCCTGGCGGACGCGCAGGGCGCCACCGGAAAGGAGCGTTGCGTTGATGATGCGCTTGGGCAGCGGGGGCAGGGTGACAGCCTCTTCGGGCCAGTCGAGGATGTGGACGTAGATCTTGTTGCCCTGGTGGGTGCTGGCGAGGGAGGCGGTGGTTTTGAAGGGGCCTCCACGCGTGCCATAGACGGTCTGACCATACTTGCCGAGCCACCGGCCCATCTGGGCGAGGCGCTCGACCTGGCGGGGTTCGATGCGCCCATCGGGCATGGGTCCGACGTTGAAGAGCAGGTTGCCGTCGCCTCCGACGACGCGGACGAGCGTCTGGATGCACTCCTTTTCCGACTTCATGATATCGTCGGGCTTCCAGGCCCACTGGCGGCAGATGGTCATGCAGGTTTCCCAGGGGCGGTCGCTTTGGAACTTGCCGACGCGCTGTTCGGGGGTATCGTGGTCGGCGGGCAGGCCGGCGCGGTTGTTGATGATGATCTCGGGCTGGTGCGTGCGGATCTTCTTGAAGAGGTTGTGCGAATCCCAGTCCTGGGCGGTTCCGCCGAGGCCATCGAACCAGAGGATGTCGAGTTGGCCGTAGTTGGTGCACAGTTCGGTAACCTGACCGTGCATGTAGTCGATGTAGCGGGTATGATTTCCGGTGCGGTAGTCGGGATGGTGCCAGTCGGGCGGGGAGTAGTAGAAGCCCAGCTTGAGGCCCGCCTGGTGGCAGGCGTCGGCCAGCTCTTTGACGACGTCGCGACCGAACGGGGAGTTGGTGATCTTGTAGTCGGTCTGTTGGCTGTCGAACATGGAGAAGCCATCGTGGTGCTTGGTCGTGAAGACCAGGTACTGCATGCCGGTGTCCTTGGCGATCTGCACCCATTCGTCGGCGTCGAAGAGGGTGGGGTCGAATTCCTTGTAGAGGTTGTCGTAGACGTCGACGGGGATCTGGCCAGTGCCTCCGGTGCCGCGTCGCTCACCCCCGCGGGACCAGCCGATTTCAGTGCCGACGAGGCTGACCGGGCCCCAGTGGACGAAGAGCCCGAACTTGAGGTCTCGCCACTGGTCAATGAGCCTGGGCTGGGCGTGGAGGTAGGCGGGCTCATCGGGGACGTCCAGCGGTTCGATTTCGAAGGCGGGACCGTCGAGATCGAGAGCGATGACGGTGGCGATCTCATTCTGCTGAGACTGGGGCATCTCGATTTCCACGCCGTAGCCATGTTGGGTGACCGTGGCGGTTCCGTCGCTCAGCGTTCGGCTCGCAACAATCGTCTTGTCGATCGGCGGCAGGACGAGTTTGTCGTCGGTGTGCCAGTTCATGACGTAGAGCCAGATGGTGTTGCCGTCGCAGGTCGAGGCGCCCCATTTGCCCGGTTTGAAGGGACCGCCGCGTGTGCCATAGACGCCGTCGCCGTACCGATCGAGCCATGCGCCCATCTCCTGGAGTCGCTCAACCTGGCGGGGCTCGATCCGGCCGTCGGGCATGGGGCCCACATTGAAGAGCAGGTTGCCATCGCCCCCGACCGTTTGCATGAGGGTCTGGATGCACTCCTTGGTCGACTTCATCGTGTCGTTCGGCTTCCAGGCCCACTGGCGGCAGATGGTCATGCAGGTTTCCCAGGGGCGCTGGCGGTTGAAGCCTCCGACGCGCTGCTCGGGTGTGTCGTAGTCGCCTGCGTTGAGGTCGGCCTGGGCGGTGATGCCTGCCATCCCCTGGCGGCCTTTGCTGACGCGGTTGTTAACCACGAGTGTCGGCTGGAGGGCCTTGAGGTAGGCGTACAGTTCGTTGCCGTACTCGCGGGTCCAGGGCTCTTCCCATTCGCCGTCGAACCACATGATACCGAGGGGACCGTAGTTCTCGACGATTTCGGCGGTCTGGTTCTTGAGGTATTCGTAGTAGCGGGGCATGTTCGGGTGGGGCTTCTTCGTGCCGCCTCCCGGGCTGCCAAGCGGGTAGTCTGGATGGTACCAGTCGCAGATCGAGTGATAGGTGCAGAACTGGATGCCATGCTTGGCGCACGCGTCGGCCAGTTCGCGCATGACGTCGCGACCAAAGGGGGTGTTGCCGATATGGTAATCGGTGTACTTCGAGGGCCAGAGGCAGAAGCCGTCGTGGTGCTTGGAGGTCAGGACGAGGTATTTCATCCCGGCGGCCTTGGCGACCTGGACCCACGCCTCGGCGTCGAATTGCGTAGGGTTGAAGCGCTTGTAGAGTTCGTCGTATTCCTCGACGGGGACCTCGCGCCCGCGCGACCAGCCGATCTCGGTGCCCTTGAGACTGACCGGGCCCCAGTGCACGAACATCCCGAACTTCATGTTGCGCCATTGCGCGACGGCTTGTTCCGTGCTCTGCGCCATGGTCTTGCCGCTTTGCTCGGCGTGAGCGGCGGTGATGAAAAGGCCCGCCCAAACCAGCATGGCGAGGGCGAGAACGATGTTCCGGGCGGCAGTCGGTCTGCTCTGCATGATGTCGATCCCTTTCCATGTGGGGTTTGGCTGCTATGACCCTCCCAGTATAGTCCCCGTCCGTCCGAAAGGGAAGATCGTGTCATGGGGGAGATTGGATTCACGGCAGGTTTTGAACTTGGGGAAGGGATCGGTCCGTTGCACGAGGGTCGTTCGGGTCGCAGGGGAGGTCTTTCACTTCGCGATGCTCCGTTCAGGATGACAAGGCAGGGCGAGGCATGCCTCGCCCCTACCGCTTCGCGCGGGGGTTACTTGGCGAGGGTGGTGTGGGGGGCGTCGAACATGCGGACTCCTCCGCGGTCGAGCTGGAGGATGAGGCCCTGGACGGGGTCGACGCCGAGGCAGTGTCCGGTGAAGGTGCGGCCCTGGTAGGTGAGGGTGAGGCGCTGGGCGAGTTGGGTGCTGAGGCCCTTCCAGGTTTCGATGACCTGGGTTTCGCTGCGGGCGGCCTGGAGGAGCCAGTGGTCGAGGAAGGCGAGGACGCGGCGGGCGAGGATGGTGCGGTCGCAGCGGGTTCCGGCGACGAGGTCGAGGCTGGTGGCGGTGTCGCGCAGGTCGGGGGGGAAGGACTCGGCGGTCTGGTGGCAGTTGATACCGATGCCTATCACGACCGTATCTCGTTGCTCGTATCTCGTATCTCGTTGTTCCTCTCGATTTCGCTCAGGGCAGACTGTGCTCGTATCTCGTGGGGAACCGCGCAAATTCCCGGACGGTCGAGATCTGAGATTCGAGATTCGAGATACTCGCTTGGATTCGACGAGGATTCCGGCGACTTTTCGTCCGGCGAGGAGGATGTCGTTGGGCCACTTGATGCGGGCGGATTCTCGTCCGACGGCGCCGAGGGCCTCGGCGACGGCGACGGCGCAGGTGAGCGAGAGCAACTCGTTTGCCAGGTCACAGTCGCGCCGGAGGACGGAGAACAGGAGGCTGTCTCCGTGGCGGCTGAGCCAGGGGGCTCCGGTGCGGCCTCGCCCGGCGGTCTGCTCTTCGGCGAAGACGACCAGGCCATCGTTGTCCGGATTTCGGGCGTACTCGACGGCGACGTCGTTGGTGCTGGCGGTGCGTTCGTAGACGAGGATCTTTCGTCCGATTCGCCGCGTTTCGAGGTTGGCGCCAATTCTATCCGGATCGAGGCGGTCATCGCGTGACATGGGAATCGTTTATCTGTCGAGTCCAACGTCGACGGCGGTAGCGGAGTGGGTGATGGCGCCGATGGCGATGCGGTCGACGCCGCACTGGGCGATGGCGGAGACGTTGTCCAGGGTGATGTTGCCGGAGGCTTCGAGCAGGGGCTTGGCGCCCTTGCCGCACATCTCGTCGCGCATCTCGACGGCGTGCTTGAGCTGCCACTGGCCCATGTTGTCGAGCAGGACGATGTCGATGCCGGGGATCTTCAGGACGTGGTTGAGTTGATGGTCGACGTGGTCGACCTCGACGGCGATGAAGGCGAGGCCCTTGATATTGCGAGCGTCTTCCACGACGCGTCGCAGGCGGGCGGGGAAGTTTTTGCCCAGCTCGACCAGATGGTTGTCCTTGATGAGGATGCCGTCGTAGAGTCCGAGGCGGTGGTTGTATCCGCCGCCGCAACGGACGGCGTACTTCTCCAGGATGCGCCAGCCGGGGAGGGTCTTGCGGGTGTCGTAGATCTTGGCCTTGGTGCCGCGGATGGCGCGGACGTACTTGCTGGTGGTGGTGGCGATGCCGCTGAGGCGCTGGAAGAAGTTGAGCAGGACGCGTTCGGCGCTGAGCATGGCGCGGAGCGGCCCTTCGATGGTGGCGAGCTTGTTGCCGACGTGGGCGGATTGGCCGTCCTTGACGTGGGGGGTCATTTTGAGGCGGAGGTCGTATTGGCGCAGGATTTCGTCGAGGACGGGCATACCGCAGACGACGATTTCCTCTCGCGAGACGATGGTGGCCTGCGCGGTGGAGTTTTCGGGGAACAACAATTCGGTGGTGACGTCGCCGCGTCCGAGGTCTTCACCGATGGCCATCTGGATGAGGGGACGCACCTGGTCGATATTCAGTTTCTTCATTTCTTCCCTGCCTTGTCGGGTCGCACCTCGCCGGCCTGGCGGCCCTGTGGATCTAGTCTTTCCCGCGCTTCTTCTGCTTCTTGGTGGCGAGAAAATCACTCTTCTTCTTGTGCGAATCGGCGAGCACCAACTCCGGCAACTCTTTCAACTCGCGCAACTGGTCCCGCAGCACGGCGGCCCGCTCGAAATCGAGGGCTTCGGCGGCCTCCAGCATTTCGCGCTCAATCTGAGAGGCCAGTTCGACCTTGTCGTATTCGGAATCGCCAAGGCGGATGGCCTCCTGGGCGACCCTTCGGGCCTTGATCTGTTCGGTCAGGCTGTTGCGGATTTCTTTCTTAATCGTTTCGGGCGTGATGTCGTGTTCCTGATTGTACGCCACTTGGATTGTACGGCGTCGCTGGGTTTCGTCAATGGCTTTTCGCATGGACTCGGTGACGCGATCGGCGTAGAGCAAGACGGTGGCGTTGACGTTTCGGGCGGTCCGGCCGATGGTCTGGATGAGGGAGGTCTGGCTGCGGAGGAAGCCTTCCTTGTCGGCGTCGAGGATGGCGACGCAGGAGACCTCGGGCAGGTCGAGGCCCTCGCGGAGGAGGTTGACACCGACGAGGACGTCGAATTCGCCGTGACGGAGGTCACGGAGGATGTCAATGCGTTCGAGGGTATCGATTTCGCTGTGGAGGTAGCGACAGCGGTAGCCTCGCTTGGCGATGTAGCTGGAGAGGTTTTCGGCCATGCGCTTGGTGAGGGTGGTGGCGAGGACACGCTCTTTGGCCTTGACGCGGCGGCCGATCTCTTCGAGGAGGTTTTCGACCTGGTTGGTGGCGGGCAGGACGAAGATCTCGGGGTCGAGCAGTCCGGTGGGGCGGATGATCTGCTCGACGACCTCGTGATCGCAGAGTTCCAGTTCGAAGGGGGCGGGGGTGGCGGAGACGAAGACGACCTGGGACCAACTGTCCTTGAATTCTTCGAAGCGCAAGGGGCGGTTGTCGAGGGCGCTGGGCAGGCGGAAGCCATGTTCGACGAGGACTTCCTTGCGGCTGCGGTCTCCGGCCCACATGGCGCGCAACTGGGGGATGGTGACGTGCGACTCGTCGATGAAGAGCAGGAAGTCGTCGGGGAAGTAGTCGATGAGGGTGTAGGGCTTGGCGCCGGCGGGCAGACCGGCGAGGTGTCGGGCGTAGTTCTCGATGCCACTACAGTAGCCGACCTCCTGGATCATTTCGATGTCGTACATGGTGCGGGCCTGAAGGCGCTGGGCTTCGAGGAGCTTGGCCTGGCTGCGCAGCTCGCCCAGGCGCTGCTCGAGCTCGGTGCGGATGCCCTCGACGGCGTCGGTGATGCGGTCGGCGGGCATGACGTAGTGCTGGGCGGGGTAGATGAAGACCTGGGTTTCGGTGGCGAGGGTTTCGCCGGAGACGGGATTGATGTAGGTGATGGCTTCGATTTCGTCGCCAAAGAATTCGATGCGGACGGCGAAGGATTCGTAGGACGGGTGGAGTTCGACGACGTCGCCCCGGACGCGGAAGGTGCCGCGCTGGAAGTCGATGTCATTGCGGGCGTACTGGATGTCGGCGAGTCGGCCCAAAAGGGTGTTTCGGTCGAAGGTGTCGCCCACGCGGATCGCGACCATGCTCTCCTGGTAGGCTTCGGGGGAGCCGAGACCGAAGATGCAGGAGACGGAGGAGACGACGATGCAGTCGCGGCGGGTGGAGAGGCTGGTGGTGGTCGAGAGCCTGAGGCGGTCGAGGTCGGCGTTGCGGGAGGCGTCCTTTTCGATGTAGATGTCCCGCTGGGGGATGTAGGCTTCCGGCTGGTAATAGTCGTAGTAGCTGACGAAGTACTCGACCGCGTTGTCGGGGAACAGCTCGCGGAATTCTTCGTAGAGCTGGGCGGCGAGGGTCTTGTTGTGCGAGATGACCAGGACGGGCTTGTTGAGCTGGGCGAGGACGTTGGCCATGGTGAAGGTCTTGCCGCTGCCGGTGACGCCCATGAGGGTCTGGAACTTGCGGCCTTCGCGCAGGGCGGCGCTGAGCCGTTCGATGGCCTGCGGCTGGTCGCCGGCGGGGTGGAACCGGTTGGTCAGTTGGAATCGATTCATACGTACCTGTGTCAAAATGATGATTGTACCCGGGCAGGCGCGGAAGTTCACGCCCTTTGTGCGCGTTCTACCGGCGGCTACACGGAGATGTTCGCGTCGGCGAGCGGCGCGAATGGGTACAGGTAGCCTCTTGCAGGGCCACTACGAACGTGCGACATAGCGTCTTACGACGCCACTACGAGCGCGAAGCCGGTCGGGTTACTTGGAGGCGGGCACGGCGTGGGTGATTCCGGTGAGCAGGGCGTGGCCATACTGATTCCAGAGGTCGTCTTCGCTGAGGCTGGAGGCGGCCGACGGCATCTCGACGGTGATCGTGGGAATGCCGAGCTCCTCACCGGTATAGGCGCCGAGGGAACCGGCGCGGGCGCCGAGCTTCTTGACGGGGAGGCGGCAGGCAGCGGCAATGGCGGCGGCGAGGGTCTGGCCTGGTCCGTCGTAATCGATGCAGTTGAGCGGCTGATGGAGCGTGAGAATGCGGTTCGGACTGAAAGTCTGGACGGCAACCTGGAGGGCGCGACTTTCAGGCTCCGAAAGGCCGCGATGGCCATTGGTCGCGCTGTTGACGCGGTTGCGCGCTTCGAAGTTGCGGTTCAGGTCGACGCCTCGAACGTTTGTGCGCGTACCGGCGGCCATGCCATCGGGATTGGCGACGGGGATGATCACGACGCGGCGGCCCGAGAGCAGGCCGGGGTTGGCTTCGAGGTGCCTGGCCAGTCTCTTGACGAGGGGGGTGCCGGCGGGCTCGTTGCCATGGATCGTCGCGATGATCAGGGTGGTGTCGGGACCGTCGCCGAGGATCTGGGCGACGATGGGTCGGCCCTGGATCGAGCGGCCCAGCGAACGATATTGGGGAATATACGGCGTGGCGGGCAGGACCACGGGCCGATCCTCGCCGATGACGCGAGGTCTCGGCTCGGGTTCATAACATCCCGACAGCGCAACGACAGACAGAACCAGCGTGCAGAGCCATCTGATCGACAATCCTTTGTTCATCCTACCGATCCCTTCAAGTCACCCCAAAATGTCAAACGGCCCGACTATAACGAATCGCCCCTTCAAATGCAACGGAGAAAACAGCTATCCAGGGGAGTCCTGGCGAATGCGGTGCCCAATTTGGCAGGCGAACCGTTGGCGATCGGGTATACTCGGTGAGATTGGATGGGCCGGCTCAGGTTATAGGACGAGGCAGGCGTGGCGTACGGACCTATACGACGGCGGAAATCGCAGGGTAGGAAAGGGCAGAACGTTTGAAACCAAGTGTAGAACTGGCGTCGACCAGGACGCCGGACGGTGGGAAGATGGCGCTGATCCGGCACGATCGCGACTATTTTATAACGGTGGACGGGCGTCAGTTGATGACGAGTCGGGAGAGCGAATCGGAACTGGAGCTGGCGCGGCTGGGGTGCGAGCGGATCCGACATCGGCGGGATGCGGCGGTCCTGATCGGTGGGCTGGGCATGGGCTATACGTTGCGGCGGACGCTGGATCTGCTGGGGGCGGGGGGGCAGGTGATGGTGGCGGAATTGATGCCGGAAGTGGTTCGGTGGAATCGGGATTTTCTGGGCGAACTGACGGGGCGTCCGCTGGAGGATCGGCGCGTGACCGTCAGGACGCGTGACGTCGGGCAGATCCTCCACAACTCGGAAGGTGCGTTCGACGCGATTTTGCTGGACGTGGACAACGGTCCCGGGGCGATGACGTACGCGGGCAATGAAGGCCTGTATGGGCGGAGCGGGATCGATGCGGCGATGCGGGCGCTTCGCAAGGGTGGCTGCCTGGCGATCTGGTCGGTGGATGCGGAGGCGCGGTTCGAGGGGCGCGTGCGGCGGCAGGGGCTGAAGGTTCGGCGATTTCAGGTGCGCGCCTACCAGGGCGCCAGGAACCGCTCGCGGTGCATCTGGACGATTGCGACGGAGGCCAAGGCACTGCCGGCACCGCAGACCGAAGAGCGCGAACGGCGAACCATGGGCTCCAAGCGGGGCGGGTCGGTGCGTCCATCGTAGCAGGATACCGGCGAGCGAGGGGGTGGCCTGAGGTCGGGCGTCGGTGGTTGCCGAAGGGAAAGTGGGCGAGAATAGCTTTTCCGCCTCGGAAGCGTTACCATTTTCATCCGAACGGCCTTATCATCGGGGGGGCAGTTTGTCGTGGCGAGCGGCGTACAAGGCGAGTCGTCACGTGGGAGCCACGGAATCGAGCATGGTGCGGATCATGGGAGGACGATCATGAGCGGCAAAAAGTGCATCCGGTTGTCTTTGGCAGCGGTGTTATGGTCGATGGGGGTGTGCCTGGGCGCGGTAGGGGCGGACGGAGCGGGTCAGAACGGCGTGATTCGGGCGACGGCGACGTTGCAGGCGGGCGAATCGACGCTTCTGCGGTGCGAGGTCGCGCCGGAGGCGAGGCTCCTGATGGTGGTGCCGCAGGGGAAGGTGGGCAAGGGCGATCTGCTGGTCGAGTTCGACGACAGGGCGTTCGTCGAGCAAAGGCGGGATCAGGAGATTCGCATCTTCGAGGTCGAGTCGCAGCTCGAAGCGGCCAGGATGGCGCTGACGGCGGAGGAGAGAGAGGCCGATCTGGCGATCGGCATGGCGGAGCAGCGGCTGCACCTGGCGGAGGAGGCGGTAGCGGCGTACCTGGCAGGCGAGTACCCGGATCACCTGGCCTCGGCGGAGAACGACGTCGTACAGGCGCAGTTGAGTTTGGCGTCGGTGGAATCTCGCTATGCGCAGGAGGATTCTTCCGTCGAGCCTGGATCCCGGGAGGATCTGGAGATCCGGCGGGCCCGCATGCGGTTGGAGGAGGCCCGGAAGAGGCTGCGCATGCGGCGCGAGTACATCCTGCCCCGGCGCAAAGGGGAGTTGGAGCTGGGCGTGACGCAGGCGAGGATCGAGTTGGAACAGGCCCGGCAGCGGCAGGCGCAAGCGATGCACCGGCGGAGGACGGAGATGAAGCTCGCGCAGATGCGTCTGGAGCGGGAAACGGCGCGCATGGAATATTTCGAAGCGCAGCTCGCGGCTTGCCGCGTCCACGCGCCGTACGACGGGACTGTGCGCCATGAATGGCGGCCTCTGACGCGGGACCCGTTGGGCGAGCGGTTTGCGCCGGGGGTCTTGGTCTATACGCGCCAGCCATTGGTGCGGGTCGAGAGCATGGAGCATCCGAAGCTCTTCCTGTGTGTTGCGGCCGAGCGAGCGGAGCAGGTGTCGTCGGGGCAGGAGGCGACGATTCGCTTCCACGCGTTCTCTCAGGAGACGTTCGAGGGGCACGTCACGGAGGTTCGCCTGATGCCTTCGGCGGGGGGCGGGGCGCCCGAGGGCGTGATCGTCGTGGTGGTGGACGATCCGAGCGAGAGGCTGCAGGCGGGGATGTCGGCGGTCGTGGAGATCGAGTGATAGCGGGCACCCCGGTAGGGTGGCAGGCACAGAATCTGCGCCTCAGGCGAGCGGGGGGCCTCGCGCTGCGGCAGAACAATTTTCCCATGGTGGCGTAGGCAAGAGGAAGGGGCGCTTGCGGCGTCGTACGTTCGTAAAGGTTTTGTGGAAAGGGGATTAGAGGATGAAGGTGGCGGTGGCGTACGATCACCGGGGTCGCAAGGGCGCGGACTGCGTGAAGGCCGCCATCGAGGAGCAGGGGCACGAGTGGATCGATCTGGGCTCTCAGGAGGAGGGGAACGTGGATTTTCCCGACTATGCCCATCTGGTGGCGACGAAGCTGGAGGAAGGCGAGGTGGATACCGCTATCCTGCTGGACGCGACGGGGATGGGGATGGATATTTCGGCCAACAAGTTCAAGGGGGTTCGGGCGGTGCGCTGCAACGATGCGCTGGATGCCCATACCGCGCGACGGCAGTTCGACGCGAACGTGCTGTGTCTGGCGGGAGAGCTACTGAACGATACGATTCTGCGGGGGATCGTGGAGGTCTGGCTGGGTACGGAATTCGAACCTCGCGAGCGATCGGAGCGGCGCATCCGCAAGATCGAGGCGATGGAAGAGGGCGACGATCCGAGCGAGATGCGTCACGAGGCATAGGGACATCGGCGGGAACCATCCCCAAGTCCGGAGGACTTGAGGCTGCCACCCAGCGCCCTCGGCGACTGGAAAACACCGATGCCCTTAGAGCCCAACAGATCCATCGGGCATCCGGCGCGAATTGGGGCTTGTTTCTGGCCTTGGGGAGAGGAGCGTGGTATCATGCGGGTGGTTTGGCAATGGGAGGTGACACCATGCATGATGCGCGGATTTCGCGACGGGGATTTTTGGGGGTGATCGGCGGGGCGCTGCTGGCGCCGGCGTGGCGCGTGGCGCTGGCGGCGTCGGAGTCGAAGAAGGAGCGGCCCAACATTCTGTTCTGCATTGCCGACGACGCGTCGTGGGCGCATCTGGGCGCGTACGGATGCTCGTGGGTGAAGACGCCGGCGTTCGATCGGGTGGCGCGCGAGGGGGTGCTGTTTACGAATGCGTATACGCCCAACGCGAAGTGCGCGCCGTCGCGGGCGTGCATCCTGACGGGGCGCAACTCGTGGCAACTGGAGGCGGCGGCCAATCACTGGTGCTATTTTCCCTCGAAGTTCAGGACGTACGTCGAGGTGTTGGGCGAGCAGGGCTATCACACGGGGTTCACCGGCAAGGGCTGGGCGCCGGGGATTGCGGGACAGATCGACGGCAGGGCGCGTCAACTGACGGGTCGGGCGTGGCAGTCGCGCAAGCGGACGCCTCCGACGAGGCAGATCAGTTCGACCGACTACTATGCGAACTTCGTGGATTTCCTCGATGCGAAGGGGGCGGATGCGCCGTTCTGCTTCTGGTATGGGGGGCACGAGCCACATCGGGGGTACGAGTTCGATTCGGGGCGGACGAAGGGGGGCAAGCGTCTGGATCAGGTGGACCGCGTGCCGGCCCATTGGCCCGACAACGAGACAGTGCGCGCGGACTTGCTCGACTATGCTTTCGAGATCGAGCACTTCGACGGACATCTGGGGCGGATGCTGGACCTGCTGGAGGGGCGCGGGCTGCTGGCGAATACGCTGGTGGTGGTCACGGCGGACAACGGGATGCCGTTTCCGCATGTCAAGGGGCAGGGATACGAGTATTCCAACCATCTGCCGCTGGCGGCTATGTGGAAGGAGGGGGTCCGCAATCCGGGGCGGCGGGTGGACGATTTCGTGAGCTTCATCGATCTGGCGCCGACGTTTCTGGAGGTGGCGGGGGTGGGGGGCGAGCAGACGCCGATGGCGGCGATCACGGGGCGCAGCCTGGTGAAGATCTTCGCGTCGGGTCGGTCGGGGCGGTGCATTGTCGAACGGGACCACGTGCTGATCGGCAAGGAGCGCCACGACGTGGGTCGGCCCAACGACGCGGGGTATCCGATTCGGGGGATCGTCAAAGACGGGTTCCTGTATCTGCACAATTTTGAGCCGGAGCGCTGGCCGGCGGGAAATCCGGAGACGGGCTATCTCAATTGCGACGGCAGCCCGACCAAGACGGAGTGCCTCAAGGCTCGCCAATCGCCCGAGACGCAGCGTTATTGGGCGTGGTCGTTCGGCAAGCGGCCCTCGGAGGAACTGTATGATATCGGCAAGGACCCCGAGTGCGTCGAGAACCTGGCGGAGAGGCCTGAGTTGCGGGGGCGGAAAGAGGCCCTGCGGGATCAGCTTTTCCGCGAGTTGCGCGAGCAGGGCGATCCGCGCGTGCTGGGCCATGGGCGGGTTTTCGACGAATACCCTTATGCGGACGTCAAGACGCAGCATTTCTACGAGCGGTATATGGCTGGAGCGCTGGACGAGCGGTCGGCGGGGTGGGTGAATCCGTCGGATTTTGCGGGGCGTGGGCCGTGACCTGCGGAGAACGTTCGCGTCTTCGGTACTCACGGAAGTAATGCGATTCGCCAGGCTGTGGTATACCATAGCGTAGAAGTACGTACGCCTAAAGGTATGTCGCGACATCGAGAACGCGAGGGGAGGCGTATCTCGTATCTCGTATCTCGTATCTCGTATCTCGAATCTCGAATCTCGTATCTCGTGTCTCGTATCTCCCTTCGACTTCGATCAGAGCGGGTTGCGCTTGTCGTTCGTCGCGGGTCGCTTGTTGTTCGGGGGGTTGGGAGACGGGAAGCGAGGGGGGACAAGTGAGAAGTGACAAGTGAGAAGCGGGGGCGGGGGAGTACGGGCTGCCCATGCTGTTACCATCCGGTGGGTTTGTGGATGATGTGGCCTCGTCCATCCAGGACGTCGGGCGGAAACTGGGAGACCTTGAACAGGGCCTGGGGGAAGGTTCGATGCTTGTCGGCGGCACTGCGCAATTCGACGGCCGCACCGCGAAGATGGTGCCGTGATGGGACGTAGACGATCGTGCGTGGTTTCATGGGGGCCTCCCTCCGAGACCGGCGCAAAAAACAGGCAGCCCTATAGGCTGCCCAACCCGCTTGAAGCGGGGGAGTCGTCTGCCCATAATATTCGATCATTCTGGGAAAGAGGTCAAGGGAAGACGGGGGATTTTCGGGGACCCGAAGCACGCCGCTTTACGGAGGGGTCAGCAGGTCGTGTTTCGTGTCTGCTTTCGCCGTGGCGGAGGGCGGGCTGGGCTTGTATGTCGTCGTTCGTCGCTTGTCGCTTGTTGCTCGGCGGGGGGGCGACGGGTGTCCGCGTGCATGGCACGCCCCATGGCGAACCGGTGCGGGTTTTGTGTTGCGGGGCCATAGGCGCGAGGCTACGATGGCAGACAAATGGAATGTGTTCAGCGAGGTTTGGCACGGTGGTCACGACACGACAACAAGCATTGGAGATCGCTGCGAAGGCTCGGCAGAGGCTGGAAGAGCTGTATGGCCCTCGGCTGCACGGCGTCTATCTCTATGGCTCGGCCGCCCGCGACCAACTCACCGCCGACAGCGATATTGACATCGCCATCATCCTCGACGAGATCCCGAATCGTTTCGCCGAGCACGAACGCACCAGCCAACTCGGCTCCGACTTGAGCCTCGAATATGGCACCGTCGTCCTCTTCTTCTTCGCGACTCGGCAGGACTTCGAGTGCGGCCGCTTTGGCGTCCACCGGGCCATTGAGGAGGAAGGGATCGCGGCATGACTGCGCCATGTTCGACGCTGCGACGGCCGCTCTGCTCGTCCTGGACATCCGACGCGGCTCCCACCATGGCCTGATCGCCGCCTTCGGTGAATATCTCGTCAAACCTGGGCGGATGAGCACACAATACTTCCAATTCCTCCGGAAGACCTACGAGCAATGACAGGAAAGTGACTACGAGCCCCTCGTCGAAATCGACCGGCAAACGGCTCAGCAGACCCTCGACCACGCCACGGATTTCGTCGACGCCTGCAAGAAGCTCCACCCGTGAGTGCCCAAGCTGTGGGAATGGCCCCGGGCGCAGGAAGAACCGACTCGAAGATAAGCAGTCCACGCTCGAAACCCGTGAGGCCGGAGGTCGCTGCCTCCTCCACCGCCTCTCCCGTCCGCCGGGTGTCGTCTGCGGAGGCTGACGCGAAGGCACAATACCCGCTGCCCTCCAGCCGAAAATGTACCTGACACCGTTTCGTTTCCCCCAGCCGAAAATGTACCTGACACCGTTTCGTTTCCCTGACACCGTTTCGTTTCCCGAAGAGCCGCTGCTTGAGCAAGTCGGCCAGCGGGTGTTCGATCCACTCCGGATTGCGATAGTCGCTAAAGCAGGTGGCGAACCGTTCGATGAAGCCGAAGCGTTCCTCGATCTGCCGCAACAGGATCCCGCCGCCGTCGCTGGTGACACGTCCGCCATCAAACCGAGCGACGACATCCCGCCGACCGAGGGGGTGAAACCCAAAGCTCCGTTGAGTACACTGTGTTTCCATAAACCGTCTCCACCGCAATGCGTAAGTTGTACGTTCAGCATCACTTACGCGGTCGAGACGGTTTTGTTGTATCCACCCGGTGAGAAATGCGGGCTAATCTATTTTCAGCAGAACGCTAATGTCGTTCTAACTCGGACCTCTCACAATGGCAGCAGGATTCAGCGTGCGTGATGACCATGTTCCGCTCGCGAGCAAGTAAGGTAGCTGTACGGTTGCCGACAGGAGTTGCGGAGGACCGCTGGCTGCGATCGAAAGGTGAAAGCTTCAGACGAGGAGGAAGGAGGTAGACCCGAGATCTTCCCGCCCGAGGTGACGGGACCGAAGTTGTTGCGATCATCAACCAGTTCCTGACAGATTGGACTAAGGAGAACAGCACATGACAATGAAGAGAATGGCATGGGTGGCCCTGATGGGCATGGCGATCGCCGGTCTGGCCGGTGGTGCCGAGATTCTGGTCACCGACAATATCGTCACCAGTGAGACTTGGACGGCAGACAACGTCTACAACCTCCAGAAACAGATTTACGTGGAACCCGGTGCGACCCTGACGATCGAGGCGGGGACGCTGGTGCAGAGCACCGCCGGTCTCGGTGGCAGCCTGGCGGTGTGCCGGGGCGCGCAGATTTTCGTCAACGGAACGGCGGAAGCCCCGGTGATCATGACCTCGACCAATGACGATCTGATCTCCTGGCGTGAAGGCGCCAACGAATGGGGCAATCTGACGCTGATGGGCAACGCCTTGATTTCGGCGTCCCACTACGGCGGCGAACCGGTCGGCGACAACACGAAAGAGCCGACGGGCCTCAATCAGAAGCAGATGGAAGGCTTGATTGCCGGTTTCCCAGGCGACCCGAAGGTGATCTACGGCGGCGCCGACGACAACGACGACAGCGGTTCCATCAGCTATCTGTCGCTACGCTACGGTGGCAAAGTCGTCCAACTTCAGAACGAGCTCAATGGTCTGTCCTTGGGTGCCATTGGGCGTGAGACCGACATTGACCATGTCGAGGTCATCAACAACGTGGACGACGGCATCGAGATCTGGGGTGGCACGGTCAACCTGAAGTATGTCAATATCTGGAACGTCGGCGACGACAGTTTCGACGTGGACGAGGGCTGGCGTGGCACGGCCCAGTTCGGTCTGATCGTCCAGGGTTTCAGCACCGATGCTTCGCAGGGTTCCGGCGTCGGCGACAACGCTTTCGAGATCGACGGTGCGGAGGATTCCGACGCTCAGCCGGTGACTACTGCTGCGATCTACAACTTCACCGTAGTCGGTCAGCCGCTCGACGGCGATCACGGCACCGCCTGGCGCGACAACGCCCGCGTCCAGTACCACAATTGCGTCTGGATGGACTTGGGCGAGCAACTCGTCAAGTTCGACGGTGACGACGGCGATGGCGCCAACGGTTACGGCTACAACGGCACTCTCTCGTGGGAAGAGACCTGGACCACCGATTACACGGTGACCTCTTCGGTCAACATCGGCGATGCCGATCCCGCTGCGATGTACCAGGCCCAGACCTCCGGCAAGCTGGCGGAGATCACCGACAGCGTGTTCTACAACAACATGAACGCCAAGGCGTACACGGAAGCCGAGGCTCGCGGCGTGCTCGCGGAGGAGACCTTCAACGTGGTGGCCGACGCCGACCAGAGCCCGATTCAGGCGATTACCCGTGGCCCGCTGGTGGTCAAGGGTGGCAAGAACATGCTCCCGGTCACCTACATCAATCCTTGTGCCGCCAATGACGCGGTGCTGAGCGTCACCTCGGCGCCCTACGATGGCTTCCTGACCCCGGCTCCGTTCCGGGGCGCCTTCGCCCACAACTACAACTGGCTGGCGGGCTGGACTGCGATCGACGCTTACGGGATGACGGACACGTCGATGAACGTGCGGTAACGCCTTTGATTGGAATGGTTTGCAGCGGACCGGGTGGTGTTTGCATGCCGGCAACCTGTCCGAATGTATCAGTCTGAACCGGTGGCAGCGGCTATACCGCTGCCACCGACGTTGTCATAAAGCTACTGGAATCAGTCACATAGAGCCAAAACACGCAAGTGATGGGTTGACGCGAGGTGTTAACATGGGTATTTTGGCCCGCGTGTGGCTGCTATGACAGGGGCAGGTCCCGATCGATGAGATTCGCGACGCTTATGATTCTTGGACTGTGTATCGCGGGGGGCCTCCTCTGCGCAGGTGGTTGCGACCGTGAGGAGGCGACCGAAGGGGCGTTTGTCCTGGAGGATGCGCCGATCGACCCGTTCCGGGTAATATTGCTGGAAACGGCGTTTGAAGCCGGTTCGGCCATGCCGATCGAGCCACACATCAAGAACCGCTCCAGGGTGCAGGAGAGTGTGGTGGCAGCGCTTCTCGAATTGGATCAACCGCAACGGGCGCTGCGATATGTTGAGAGGATCGAGAACTGGCGGCGTGGGACCGCCTATGCCGATCTCGCTTTCCACTGCGCGCGAAAGGGCGCCAAAGCAGCCGAGGTGCAAGCATGGCTGGAAGAAGCGATCGAGATTTCCGAGCGGGCCGAGGACTGGCGAAAAGATCGAATCCGGAGCAAGGTGGCCAAGGCTCGTGCCTGCCTGGGGCAGATGGAGATGGCAGTCTCTCTCGAAGAGGGACTCGAAGCATCTGAATCGGGTCAGGTGGCACGCGCCGAGGCGATGATCTGCAGTGCCGAGGAATTCGACGAGCAGATGGAGGCTTTGGACGAGGTGGTCAGAGCAGGTCAGTTCGAGGCGGTCAGGAACGCGCTCGGCGCCTATGCGGAGCTTTTCAACCGTTTCTACTCGGATGTGCGAAGGCGGACGGTGATCGTCGAGAAGATCCGGTCGGCGTGGGGGAACCTGCCGATTCTCGTTCGCATTGAAGTCCTGACGCAGTTGGTGGATTTCGCCCTGGCCCACGGTGACCAGGCTACGGCGCTGGGACTGGCGGACGAGGCCCAGACGCTCGTGGATGCGATGCCGACGGCGCCTCGTTTCGAAATCCCATTGCGGGCGGATCTGGCCAGGATGCGCTACCGAGCGGGAGATGCCGACGGGGCGCAACGAAGTGCGACCAAGGGCCTGGAGTTGTTTGATGCCAAGAGGGAGTTGATCGTCAGCATCGACCGGGCGGGCATGCTTCGGTCTATCGCGGAGGCGTATCACGCGATGGGCGAAGCCCCCATGTCGCTTGAGCTCTATCGGCGGGCGCTGGAGGCGGGTGTGGAGAATCCGAATTCCAGGCCGCAAGCCGAAGACTTGGCGGCGACGTGCTGCTCGATGGCAGTCCACGGAGTGGAACCCGATGCGGGATTGTGGAAACGGATTGGGGAGATAAAGGACGGTCTGGGGGAACCCTGGTAGGGGATAGACCGTCGGACCCGGCGCGGTGCGCCGCAGGTGAGGATGGGTGATCGGTGGTGATGAATCGAACGGCCTACGCGATGGTGGTCGGCGCTGCGCTACTGTTCTGTCTGGGCTCTGCCGCTACGGCGCAAGAGGCGGGCGGGATTCGCGGAACGGTCTACGACAGGGACTTTGACCGACCGCTGCCAAACGTCGAGGTGCTGCTCTACGAGACGGGCGAAAAGCGGACGACGACGGAGGAAGGACAGTACGTCTTTGCCCAGGTTCCCCCGGGCACATACACGGTGGTTTTCGCGAAGGAGGGCTTCACGCGGCAATTCACGCCGGACGTGGTGGTTTCGCCCGGTCAGATGACGGATCTGAATGCCACCCTTGCCGGCGAGTTCACTGAAATGGAGGAGTTCATCGTCCAGGACCTCGAACTGGGAGGCAGTTCCGAGCTAGGCCTGCTGAATCTGCGCATGGAGAGCCCCTCGCTGTTGGACTCGGTGAGTTCGGATCTGATGAGTCAGGCGGGGGCCAGCGATGCGGCTGCGGCACTGCCGCTGGTTTCCGGTACGACGGTCCAGGACGGCAAGTACGCTGTGGTACGTGGTCTTCCCGATCGTTATGTGGTTTCCCAACTGAACGGTGTGCGCTTGCCGACAGCCGATGCCGACAAGCGGGCCGTACAACTCGATCAGTTCCCGGCGGCCATTGTGGAGAGCATTCAGGTCAGCAAGACTTTCACGCCCGATCAACAGGGGGATGCCTCCGGCGGAGCGGTCAACGTCGTCACCAAAGACGTCCCGGAAGAAACCGTGTTTCAGTTTTCCGGCCAGGTCAGCTACAACTCTCAGGCGACGGGCAACAGCGACTTCCTCAGCTACGATGGGGGCGGGGTGAGCTTCTGGGGCATCGATGACGGGGACCGTGATATTCAGACCGGGAGCATCGGGAGCAATTGGGCCGGTGCCGCCGGTGTCGACGAGGACAGCGCGCCGGTCGACTACAAATGGTCTCTCTCCGGCGGCGGCAAGCACCTGCTCGACAATGGCGTGACCCTGGGCGGATTCGGCAGCTTCTTCTACGAGCGGGACAGCTCGTTCTACGACAACGGCATCGACGATAAGTATTGGGTCGAAGACCCGGGCGATCCGCTGACGCCGACCTACATCCAGGGGACCCCCCAGCAGGGATCGTTCAAGACGCAGCTCTTCGACGTGACGCAGGGCAGCCAGAGCGTCAAGTGGGGTGGCCTGGGCACGGTCGGTCTGGAGACCGAGAACCACAGACTGTCGCTGCTATCCATGTACACCCGGGCGGCCCAGGACAAGGCGACGCTGGCGGAGGACACGCGAGGCAAGGCGTACTACTTCCCGGGCTACGATCCCTACGACTCCATGGACCCCGGCAACCAGAATCCGGATGCCGCGCCCTATCTGCGAGCACAGACACTTGAGTATACGGAGCGAACGACACGGACGATCCAACTCAGCGGGCGACACACACCGTGGGACCCGCAGTGGTCGATCCAGGAGTACTTCATCTTCCAACGCCCCGAACTGGATTGGAGCGCCTCGTTCAACAACGCGTCGATGTACCAGCCCGACAAGAGGCAGTTTGGTTCGTACTGGCAGGGACCCTCCTATAACCCCGGTTTTCCGCCTTTTGTCGATCCCTTCACCTCTCCGGGAGTGTACCTGCCGTTCAAACCGGCCGAGGCGTTCACCCTGGGCAATTTCCAGCGCATCTGGAAGGACATCTCCGAAGACGACGAACAGTACGCCGCCAATGTGAAATTCCCGTTCCAGCAGTGGACCGGTGACGAAGGCTACTTCAAACTCGGCCTGTTCTACGATACCGTCGACCGGACCTACGAGCAGGATTCGTTCAGCAACTTCAACGACAACACCGCACGATACGAGGGTCCGTGGAGCGAGTTCTGGAGCGATGCCTTTCCGTCGGAGAACCATCCGATCACGGACGGTCCTCCGTTCGTCGACGTCGACTACGACGGCGAGCAGGAAATCACCGCCTGGTACTACATGACGGACATGCCGCTGTGGTCTGCCTTCAAAGTGATCGGAGGCGTTCGCCATGAGACGACGGACCTGAGCATCGTGAACGATCCCGAGCGGGACGCGACCTGGATCCCACTGGAGACCGGCGTCTCCACGAACCTCAACCCGGGCGACGCGGACGTCTCGTTCTCCCAAGACGATGTGCTGCCTTCGCTTGGGTTCGAGTACGATCCATTCGAGTCGATCAAGCTGCGCGCGTCTTACAGCCAGACGGTGGCCCGCCAGACGTTCAAGGAACTGTCGCCCATTCAGCAGGTGGAATACCTGGGCGGAGACGTGTTCATTGGCAACCCCGAACTCGGGATGAGTTCGCTGGACAACTACGACCTGCGCATCGATTACACGCCGTATGTTGGGGGGCTGATTTCGCTGTCCTATTTCTACAAGGACATCACCGATCCCATCGAGTACGTCCAGAATGTGGCAGGCAACCTGATCTACACCACGCCCGTGAACTATCCGGAGGGCGAGCTGAGCGGATTCGAACTCGAGGTTCGCCAGGAACTGGGGCACTTCTGGGAATCGCTGGATGGACTCTCGATCGGCGCCAACGCCACGTTCATCGACTCGGAGGTGACGCTGTCGGATGAGGAGGCCGCCAAATTCGAGGCGCCGAACATTCAGGCGCCCATGCGGACGCGCGATATGACCGGCGCCCCCGAGTATCTTTACAACATCTTCCTGATCCACGATCTGGAACGCACCGGCACGCAACTCGGGCTGTTCTACACGGTTCGAGGTGACACCCTGGTCGCGGGCGCCGGCCAATCCAACGGCCGGTATGTGCCCAACGTGTACGAGACGGAATATGGCACGCTGAATTTCAGCCTCTCGCAGAAGATGACGGAGAAACTCCAACTGAAATTCCAGGCCAAGAACCTGCTCAATCCTGAGATCCAGGAGGTCTACCGGTCGGATTACACCAGCGGCGATACCGACAAGACGTCCTATACCAAGGGGATCGATCTGTCGCTGAGCATGTTGTACGAGTTTTGAGAACGGCGCCGCTGGCCTTTCCTGCGGTTAATCTGATTCTAATGCTCCTCTAATGTCGCGCTAACCGCACGAGGGTACGGTCTATCCCAGTGCTCGAGCGCGGAGTCCCCATTTGTGATCTGTCGCTCGGCTTGGAACAAGCGTCGGGCAGCCCCCGAGCGCTGATCGAATTCGATGAGAGGTCAGATCATGGACAGGAGAATGCGGAACGCAGCGGTCGCAACGGTGTTTGTGATGGGCACGCAGGCCTGGACGGTGAGTGCCAATACCCGGGACAGCATCGATAGCGTCCGCGTCACGCTGGAGAAGTGGGTGGAAACGCGTCGGGTGATTTCCAAGGAGACACAGGACTGGACGCTCGGTCGCGAGATGCTCCACGAGCGTATTGCTCTGGTGCAACGCGAGATTGCCTCGCTGCGCGAGAAGATCGGTCAGGCGGAGGCCAGCATCAGCGATGCGGACCAAAAGCACGCGGAACTGGTGGCGGAAAACGACACGCTAAAGACGGCATCGGAAACGCTGGCGGGGATCGTTGCGCGATTGGAAGCCAGGACGGTGGTGTTGATTCAGCGTCTGCCCGATCCGATCCGCGAGCGGATCAAACCGTTGAGCCAGGCCCTTCCGGAAGACGCGAACGATACGGATCGTTCTCTGTCCCAGCGGTTCCAAAACGTGATCGGGATTCTCAACGAGGTCAACAAGTTCCATCGCGAGATTACGGTGACCAGCGAGGTGCGAACGCTCCCCGATGGCAGCGTGGCCGAAGTGGCGGCTGTCTACGTTGGGCTCGGGCAGGCCTACTACATTGGCGCCAATGGAAGTGCGGCGGGGGTGGGGCGTCCTTCTGCGGACGGCTGGACCTGGGAAGCTGCCGAGGAGGCGGTCGACGAGATTGACCGGGCAATCGCCATCCTGAAGAATGAGCAAGGGGCCAGCTTCGTGCCGCTGCCGGTGAAGGTGGAGTAGTCACTCGTGATGGTCTTTGCAGACGGCAATCCAATTCCGCTTCAGCCACACGCTAACGCCATTTTAATGCGGGCCTAATGCCGATCTAATGCTCCGCTCGTACTCTTAGACACATGGATGTTGAAAAGGCACGCATTCTCTTTCGACAGGATAACCGAATGACGGAAACCATTGGATTCCGAGATACGGAGCACGAGGAGGACTTCATACGTTTCGTGAAGGCTCGCGCACGACGGCATGATGCCTGTCGAATGAGTCGTGACGCGCTGCGGCTGCTACTTGCATGTTGGCTATCTCTCGCTCTGTATGTTAGCCCATCGCGGGCCCAAGCACAGGCCGGCGCCGAGGCGAACACGCCGGAAGTACCATCGGACACCATCGAATCGATTGCCAGAGTCGAAACGTCCTCGGAGAAACAGTTGGCTGAGAGCCTGGCGGAACTCAGTGCGCTCCGGGAGGCCATCGCGAGCGAGAAAGTTCCGCTCGGGCGTGAGCTCAGCGACCTGGAAGAGCAGTTGCTGGAAGTGCGGCGCGAATATCAGCAGACGACGCGACTACTCGACACCCGGACGCTGGATCTGAGCAACCTGCGCACCGAGATCCAGGCGCGCCAGGAGGAGAAGACCTACCTCGCGAATCTGCTGGGCGAGTACGTTCGAAATTTCGAGACGCGTCTGCACATTGCGGAGATGCAACGTTACAGGGAGCCGGTCGAAGCCGCCAAGCTCGCGCTGGAGAACAGCAATCTGAGCGATACGGAGGTGTATCAGGCCCAGGCGGCGTTGGTGACCGCCTCGCTCGAACGTCTGTTCGACGCCCTGGGTGGCACTCGCTTTGAAGGCAGCGCCGTGGACCCGTCCGGCCTGGTCACGCCCGGGACGTTCGTCATGATCGGCCCGGCGGCGCTGTTCTGTTCCCAGGATGGTCAGAGCGTCGGAACCGCCGAGCAGCGCCTCGGCTCGCTCGAACCGACCGTGATGGCCTTCGAATCGCAGGCCATGGCCGATGCCGCTGCGGAGACGGTCCGCGCGGGGACGGGATCGTTTCCGCTCGATCCGACGCTCGGAAACGCCCACAAGATCGAAGCGACGAAACAGACGCTCGCCGAGCACATCAGCAAAGGCGGGCCGGTGATGATTCCGATTCTCACTCTGGCGGCAGCCGCCATGCTCGTGGCGTTGTTCAAGTGGGTGGAGCTGGCGCGCCTGCGGATGCCTTCCGATAAGCGTATCCGTGAACTGGTCGGCTCCATCGCCGAACACGATGACGAGAGGGCGGCAACCCAGGCGGCAGCAATGGGAGGACCAACAGGCGAAATGCTTTCGGCCGCCGTGGCGCATCTTCACGAACCGCCGGCTCTGATTGAAGAGGTGATGTACGAGAAGATTCTCACCGCCAAGCTGAGACTCCAGCGGTTTCTGCCGTTCGTGGCCATCAGTGCGTCCTCCGCTCCCTTGCTGGGGCTGCTCGGCACCGTCACCGGCATCATCAACACCTTCAAGTTGATCACGGTCTTCGGTTCGGGCGACGTCAAGACGCTTTCCGGCGGCATCTCCGAAGCGCTGATCACCACCGAGTTCGGCCTGATCGTGGCGATTCCTTCGCTGTTGCTGCACGCCTTTCTCTCGCGGAAAGCGCGGGGGATGATCGCGCGGATGGAGAAGGCAGCCATCACGGTGATGAACCAGGTCAGCAGGACCCCATATCGTGACGACGATTCCGATTTGCTGGCGGGCATCCCTGCCGCCGAGGCACGCAGGGTGCTGCGGCGCCTGGTCAGTGAAGGTCGTCAGGACACGCCCGAACTCGTCCGCTATACCGACAATTCCGTGGGACGATTCATGGACCCCACGGTAATCAGCATCGGCAAGGACGCCACCGTGGCCCAGGCAATACGAAGGATACGAGAATCGGGGATCGACGAAGACATCCAGACGATCTTTGTCGTGGACGAACGCGGCAAGTACGTGGGCGATGTCCCGATTCGCCTCCTTCTGACTCGGCCCGATGTGACCCGCATCGAAGCCCTGGTCGACGCGGCGGGGCACTACGTTCATGTCGATGCGGATCGCCAGGAAGCACAGAGCCTTCTCGGCAAGCACGGAATGGCCATGATGCCGGTCGTCGATCGAGATGGTCGTCTGGTGGGGCGGATTACGCGTAACGGAAACGGAGTCCCCGTGTAGGGACGTGTGAGTTCCATGGAGAACGGATTATGAGTGCGGCTCTTGAACAGCTTCGTGGTCTATGGGATCAAGCAGTGGCGATCTGGCTCTCCGGCGGCTGGGGCATGCTGGCGCTGGCGGTCAACGCGGTGGTCCTGTTCATGCTGGGCATGCACGTCCTTTTGCGACTTCGCGGGAAGGGATATCGGTCCGTCCCGGAGAAGACCTGGCGGCGCTGGATCGACCGTCCGGATGAGCGAATGGGTCCCATCGGGCGGTTGCTCGATTTCGTGACCGGCGCCGGTTCGCTGGAGCAATCGGCGGTGTTTTTCGAGGAATTGCGCGCCGTGGAGACCGTGCCTTTCGAGCGGGACCTTCGCGTGATGAAGATCTGTGTCAGTGCCGCCCCTCTGCTGGGGCTGCTCGGCACCGTCACCGGCATGCTCGCGACGTTCGGAGCGCTCGCCAGCGGATCGGGAGGCGAGAAGACGATGGGGCTCATTGCCGATGGGATCTCGCAGGCTCTGGTGACCACGGAGACCGGGCTGATTATTGCCCTGCCGGGGTTGTTCTTCCAGTACCAGCTTGCCCGTCAACTGGATCGCTATAAGGCCTTCCTGGCCCATCTGGAGGCCGTCTGCACGCAGAACCTGTACCGCAGTCTGCCACAGAAGCGACGGATCGTTCCGGAAATACCGGAGACAGCACGCTGCGAGCAGGAGTTGGCGGCCTGAAAGACGACTACAGTCTGTTCATGATCGTGCCAGGCATTCGAATCGAGGAGACCTATGGGGCGTTTTCGTGAGATGGCAGCGGATGACAGCAGCGAAACCGGCGTGGATATTTCGCCGCTGATCGACTGCGTCTTCATCCTGTTGATCTTCTTCATCGTGACGACGACCTTCGTTGAAGAGACGGGTGTCGAGGTCGATAAGCCCCAGGCTGCCTCCTCGGTGCAGTTGGAGAAGACCAGCATCCTGCTGGCTCTGACAGAGAAAGGGGAGGTCGTCTACGGCGGTCGTGAGATCGGTTTCAGCGGCATCCGGCAACTCGTCAAGCGCATGCTGCAAACCGAGGAGGTGCCCGTCATCATCCAGGTGGATGCGGCGGCCGATTCAGGGCTGCTGGTTCGTGTGATCGACGAAGCGAAACTAGCCGGTGCTAAGAAGGTGAGCCTGGCCACGCGGAAGCCTCAAGGTTGAGTGTAAGGCTCGTGAGCAGGTCCCGAATATTCCGAGTTCTCTGCGAGATGTGGCATCGTGCGGCGGTCTTTGTGGGCGCGCTGGTCCTGACGCTCGTGTTCTTCATCGTGCTTCCGGTGATCCAGACCATCAGCAAGCCGCCAGCCAACGACTTGGCGCTGCAAACGGTGGACGTGGCCAACCTGGAGCCGCCACCACCGGCGCCGATAGAAGAGGAACCGCCGCCGGAGCCGGAACCCGAAGAGCAACCGCCCGAGCTGATCGAGGAGGCGGCGCCGTTGGATCTTTCCCAGCTTGAGTTGGCGCTGAACCCGGGTTTTGGCGGGGGATGGGGTGGTGCGGCGGATTTCGCGGTCAAGCTGAATACCCTGGCGGCAGCTACCGGAGGAGGCGACATGGACGCGGTGTTTTCCATGGCCGATCTCGACCAGAAGCCGCGCGTGCTCTATCAGCCGGGCCCGACGCTGACCAAACAGCTTCGTCGGAAAGCCCCCGGCAAGGTCAACATCATCTTCATCGTCGACGAACAAGGACGAGTGGAGGACCCGCGTGTGCGCAGTTCCACCGACCCCATTTTTGAAGATCCGGCGCTGAAAGCCGTCAAGAAATGGAAATTCGAACCCGGCAAGCGAGGCGGTCAGGCGGTCCGCTTTCGCATGCTGGCTCCGATCACCTTCCCGGAAGGATAAGCCATGACAATAGAATCTCCGCGCCACTGGGGTGCTTTGGTTTTCGTACTTGCCTACATGTCCTTCGGCGCCCCTCTCCAGGCAGTGGCCTCGGATGAATCCTCCGCACGCAAGACGATTCTGCCCCTCGGGACGCATGCAGAGTCCCACCTGAGCGGACCTGCGGTGGAGCTGTGGAAGAGCGAGGCGTTTCAGAAGCGTTTCGCCGAGAGCTATCTTGCCGAGACGGAGATCGAACCGCCTCTGACCGAATCGGAACGCGAGAAGATGATGAAGGTGCTGGAGTTCTTCTCATCCGACAAGACCGATGACGCCGTTCGGCTGCTCCAGAAGAACATCAACGATGCATCGAGTGCGGTCTTCGAGTTCACCCTGGCCAACATCTACTTCCAGCGCGACCAACTGGAGGAAGCGGCGGCCCTCTATGAGCAGGCGGTGGAGAAGTATCCCAAGTTTCGTCGGGCCTGGAAGCATCTTGGCCTGGCGTATGTGCAAAGCGGAGAGAAAGCCAAGGCGTTGCCCGCGTTGACGAAGGTGATCGAACTGGGCGGCGGTGACGTGTACACCTACGGCATGCTCGGCGTCGCCTATGCCTCGGTGGAGGACTACCTTTCCGCCGAATCGGCCTTTCGCATGGCCATCCTGCTCGACTCGGCCACCCTCGACTGGAAGTTCGGACTGGCCGACAGCCTCGCCCGCCAGGAACGCTACGCCGAGGTCGTGTCGCTCTGCGACCGACTGATCGCCGAGGACCCGAATCGAGCCGATCTCTGGCTCTCCCAGGCCAACGCCTACATCGGCTTGAACCAGCCGGTCAAGGCAGCGATCAATTATGAGTTTGTCGATCGCCTGGGCCAGTCGACGGTGGCGAGCCTCTGTATGCTGGGCGATATCTACGTCAACGAGGCGTTGTTTGCGACCGCTGTCGATGCGTATATCCGCGCCATCCGGATGAATCCGCACCAGGGCGCCGAACGGACCATCCGCGCCGCTAAGGTGCTCACCGCGCACGGCGCCTTGGAAGAGACGAAGCGGTTGATCGAAGCGATGGAGAGCTTGCAGGGCAACTACATCGGCACCGCCGAGCGCAAGGACCTGCTCAAGCTTCGCGCCCGCATTGCGGTAGCGGAGGGTTCGGGGGAAGAGGAGATCCGCGTGCTCGAAGAGATCGTGTCTCTCGACCCGCTGGATGGTGAGGCACTGATTCTCCTGGGCCAGCATACCGCCCGTGCAGGGGATTTCGAGAAAGCGGTGTTCTACTACGAGCGTGCCGAGAGCTTGGAAGCTTATGAGGCGGATGCGAAGGTGCGTCACGCACAGTTGCTGGTCGGGCAAGGCAAGTATACTGAGGCGCTTCCGCTGCTACGACGTGCCCAGCAGATCAAGCCCCGAGACGACGTCCAGAAGTACCTCGAACAGGTCGAACGCGTCGCCAAGTCCCGCTAGCTCCTGCGATCATCGGGACTCACGCCCTTGGGAGTGAACGAGACGCGGCGCCCTTTCCAGTCCAGCGGGCAGATCTCCTGTCTCCCTATCGGGTGCCGAGTCTCGACATGGCTTCAAGTCCACTGGGTTGGTTGAGGTGCCTGACAACCTCTCCACGGCAGTGTGGCTGTCTGCGAGAAGTGTCCGGAGGTATCGTCAAAAGGCGACAGGCTGGGCGGAGCGGCGGCCATGCTTGCGCTGGGCTGTCGGCAATGTTTCGAATTGCTGGTCGATGCGTGGCCCGATTCTCTTGCCGCCGTGGGTAGGGCAGCGGGCATTCATCATTGCAGGGGACTTACGCGGCCTACCCCGGCAGGTCCGGGCGATGCAGCAGGGGAGCGGACACCGGCTTTCTGTCCCCAGTAAGTGCCCTGACAATGACGAAACCTGCCGCGATGGACCGAGAACGGAGGTATCGTCAACGTCAACGCCGTCAACACCTACTTCGGATAGCCGTGTAGATTGCCATTTCGCATCTACGGCTGCTTCTTCACGTTCCAAACAGTTCATCCTGAGTTCTGCGGTCACTCCCGCCCCCATCGGCCGCAAGAGAGCTTTCTTCATCATGTCGCCATTTACTCACGCGCGGGCGCGCGTTAGGGGTCTGGAAACTCCTGTCGCAGCCATCCCTTCCAACAGGCAGCTTCCGTATCCCCGGCTGCCTGCCCGGTCTGTGTGTGAGGTGCGTAGGACACACTGGGCTTTTTAAGTGGCGACATCGAACGTGGTTCAGCCATACCCTCGGTACGTCCAGAACTGGCGTCGCTTCCGGCGCCGGGCCGCCCGGTCATAGACCCAGGCCGGACACCGGCGCACCCGCCGGCCCTCCCTGCGGCACCACCGTTGCAGCGTCCGCCGGGGCATGTGCAGAATCCGCGCCGTCGCCCGTACGCCATACTCGTCGATCAGGCCCATGGCATAGCGCCTCTGCGCCCCCCCGATACCGGCCGCCCGGCCCCATCGCCTCAAAACGCTCCCGCATCTCATCGTAGATGGCTTTCTGCTCCTGGATAATGAGTGCTCGTGTGCTCATATCCGCCATAGCAGTCCCTGCCTTTCGCCGAAATCCAATCCATGGTCAAGCGTATCCGCCCTCATCGTAGCCCGCCTCCGCCCTTCGTCAAGCACCTGTCGCCCCCCTGAGGAGTCGCCCGGCGAAGGGCACTTCTCCTCGGGCAGGTGGCAGAATGGACTCTCTCGTATGTCGGGCTGGCCGACGCAAAAATACGTATTTATACGGATTGACAAACAAGGCCTTTTCTGCCATACTATTGTATCGATCGTGTTGGCATGAGCCGCACGGTCGCGTATCATCCAGGTTCATTTCACTGTTCGACTGATTCAGGATAGCCCTACCGGGGCAGTAGTCACCTGCCGGCCCGCGCGGACGACAGGGCGCACGGGGATGGAGGATGGAGAAGCAGTCGCTCCCAGCCGCAATCGCTCCATAACTCGGTTTGATGCCACCGGCACGTGTTTAGCGACGAGTATCGAGCCAAGAACATGGACGCACGTGTATAAGGGGACTGCCATGAAACGGACATGCCTCGTGTGTTTGACCTTTACAATGGTGGGACTGTCTCTTCTGGCGGCCACCGACCCCGCTTCGGCAGACATTGTCGCTTACGGCGAGGTGACCGATTCTCCCGGCACAGACGGCGGTGGGTGGGCGCCCCTCGACCTGACCTTCGGCTCGGTTGCGATAACGTCCACGGGCGATGCGATTTTCACGGCACGTTACGGATCGGGCTTTGACCCAGCCACAACATTGACGAGTTTTGCTTTGGACCTCGACCGGGATCCCCTTACCGGCGATCCCTGGTGCGGCATGGGATTAGACGCTCATATTGGCGTCTATGGCACCGATTTCCAAGGCATGGCTTACTATTGGACGCCAGGGCTCACTCGGCCATATCCGATGCTGCCGGCCACCTACCTGGCCGATGGGGTCCAGGTCACCGTCCCGCTGAGCACACTGGGTGGTGGCGACGGGCTGATGCATTTCAACGTGGCGACTGCCTACCAACTGACGACCTCCAGCTCGACCGGGATCTGTGATTATATGCCCGATCGCGAAGGATTTGCTTACGGGGCTGTGGGAGTGGGCGTGGTTGAGCCCGTTGTCCCTGTCCCCGGGGCAGCCCTGTTGGGAGTTCTTGGCCTCAGTGCTGCTGGCGTGAAGCTGCGGCGCAGGCTTGCCTGACCGCACGGCAACCGGCCGAGCTAAAGTGATCCGGCACGCATGGCATGAAGTTAAGCTGGTTACGATGGCAGCGGGGCTATGCGTCGATCGTGCAGCCCCTTTCGGATTCCACAACTCCACCGAGTCAAACCTCTAACTTGCTCCTATCAGCACGCGCCCGCACCAGCGCCAGCACCGCCTGCCGTGTACGCTCAGGCAGCCCCGCCCACCGCTTCTCGATGAACGCCAGGTCGGGGTCGGTGTTCAGGCCGGATTCGGCGCTTGAAACGGGGGGCATCGGTGCGCCTCGTGTGCCGGATTCTGTGCTCCACTTCGGAAGAATCGCCGTTCTTGGCGTCAGAATCGCGTTTGTTCGAATCCTCTCGGGGATGGCCACTTATGGATGGATCCTCACTCGTCCCTCGTCCGTGCGCAAAATGGTAATCATTGGGCGCAAATTGGCATTTCTTCCTTGGCGGTCAGGGGATAGTCTGTCCGGATCGTCGGTCGGCGTACCGGCCATCCCGTGGCAGTCGGTTTCGCTGCCGGGCTGAGCGATCCTGCCGCTGGAGATCATTCGCCGGATCACAGGACGCAAGGCGGTTCCCGCGAAGCGCCGTTTGCGTTAGGCGAGGGACGGTCTTACAATGATGCGGTTCGTGGAGATGGGATAAGGAGTTGAACATGGCCAAGAAGTGGTTCATCCTGGCGTTGGCGGTGACGATGGTGGGTCTGTGCGTCGGTGGCTGTAGCAAGGAGCCGGCGCCACAAGGGAACCAGAAGGTCGCCGTGGTCGTCTCGACCCTGAACAATCCCTGGTTTGTCGTCCTCAAGGACGCCGCTAAGGCGAAGGCGGAGGAACTGGGGTACGAGGTCGACGTCTTCGACTCGCAGAATTCCCCCGTGATTGAAGCCGGTCATTTCGACACCATCGTCGACGGCCAGTACGCCGCCGTTCTCTTCAACCCGACGGATGCGGAGGGTTCCATCGCCAGCGTCCGCCGGGCCAAAGACGCCGGCATTCCCACGTTCTGCATGGATCGCGAGATCTCCGCCGGCGATGTCGCGATCAGCCAGATCCTCTCCGACAACTTCAGCGGCTGTGTCGCGCTCGGAGAGTACTTCGTGCAGAAGCTGGGCGAGAAGGGCACCTACGTCGAATTGCTCGGCCTCCTGGGCGACAACAACACCCGCAACCGCTCCGACGGCTTTCACAGTGTCGTCGACAACTACCCCGAGTTGAAAATGGTTGCCCAGCAGACTGCGGATTTCGATCGCACCAAGGCGATGGAGGTCATGGATTCCATTCTCCAGGCCCATCCGGATATTGACGCCGTCTTCTGCGGCAACGACGCGATGGCGATGGGCGCCTATCGGGCCCTCGCCACTGCCGGCAAGGCGGATGACGTGATGGTCTTCGGCTTCGACGGGGCAAGAGACGTTATCGACGCCATCCGTGAAGGCCAGATCGTGGCCACCGGAATGCAGTTCCCCAAGACGATGGCGCAGACCGCGGCTGAATATGCCGACCAGTACCTCCAGGGCAAGCGCGATTTCCCACAGAAAGTACCCGTCGCCGTCGAGCTGGTGACCCAGGAGAACATCGACAAATACGCCGCCTACGGCCGGGCGCAGTAACGATAGGATTGCCATGCACATGAAACGCAAATCCATCGTCTACGCCGTATTATTCCTGGCGCTGCTGCTGTTGCTGGGCAGCTCCATGGAGTTCCGCTCTCTGGAGGCCCGACGGGCCGAGCAGCGCGCCCAGCGTTTCGATCCATCCCGGTACGCACGCGACTTCTGGGATCAAAGGCTCCCCCGCGTGCTGGAAACGGCCCTCGACGCCGGAGAGGTGATCGAGCTGTTCAACAGGGACATGGAGACCGCGATCTCCAGGGGACAGACGTTGGGCCAGAGCCGGGTCCACGCCTATCTGCTCGAAGGCCAGGGCCGGATCGTCGCACTGGACCGACAGGGATTGTGCGTCAGCGTAACCGGTTCCGACGACGCGCCGGAAATCCTCATCTGTACCGGCTCCTATATCTCCGGCAATGCCGTCCGCGACGCCTCGGGCCTCGTCGACGTCAGTGCCTTTTCCGACACCATGAAGTTCAATCGGATCAGTTCCGAGATCAACAGGATCGTGGTGCAGGAGGTCATCGAGCCGTTTCTCGAACAAGGGCCTCAGGTCGGAAGCACCGTTCGCTTCGTTGGCGCCGCCGAGGTGGCGGAAGACGCCACCGAGGAAACCCCGTTCGGGGCTCGTCGGAAAGAGGGCGCCGCGAAGCCCACGTACCACCTGTTAAAGGTGGTCCCCATTCGATTGGCTCTGCCATAGTCGCCGGCATTCTTGGATGCAGATGGTTCCAGCAGAACAGAACGAGGTCATTCTAACCGCTGAGGGCGTGAGCAAACACTTTGGCGGCGTCCGCGCGCTCGACCATGCGGACATTCGCATCGCTGCCGGCCAGGTCCATGCGGTGGTGGGGGAGAACGGCGCCGGCAAGTCCACCCTGATGAAGATCCTGGCGGGCGTGCACCAGGGCTATGCAGGCCGCATCCTGCTGGCCGAACAGGAAGTGACTTTTGCCCACCCGAGGCAGGCCCAGGAGGCAGGAGTCGCGATCATCCACCAGGAACTGAACCTGATCCCGCAGTTGAGCATCGCCGAAAATGTGTTCCTGGGCCGCGAGTTCCTCAACGTCTGGGGACTCATCGATTTCGCGAAGATGGTCGACCAGACCCGTGGGCTGCTGGACCAGCTCGACCTTCGCGTCGACCCGCGCCGCAGCGTCAGCGAGCTGCGCGTTGGTCAGCAGCAGATCGTGGAGATCGCCAAGGCGCTGGCCTTGAACGCCCGCGTCATCATCATGGACGAGCCGACCTCGGCGATCAGCGATCGCGAGGTGGACGTGCTCTTCGATCTCATCGCGTCTCTGACGAGACGCGGGGTCGCCGTCGTCTATATCAGCCACAAGCTGGAGGAGGTCTCGCGCATCGCCGATTGGATCACCGTCATGCGGGATGGCCGCACCGTCGCTTCCACCCCATGCCGGCAACTGAGCCATGACGACGTGGTCCGCCTGATGGTCGGCAGGGACATGGACGATTTCTTCGCGAAGACCGAAGCAGCCCAGGGCCCGGAGGTCTTTCGCGCCGAAGCGGTCCGGCTCGATCATCCCGATCGACCGGGCGACTATCTGGTCAACGACGTCAGCCTTTCCGTCCATCGAGGCGAGGTGCTGGGCCTCTTCGGATTGATGGGGGCCGGGCGGACCGAGTTGTTCGAGGCGATCTTCGGTCTCCATCCGAAAAGCTCGACGAGCCGCGTGTTCCTGGACGGCGCTCGGTTGCACGTGTCGTCGCCTTTTGATGCTATCGAGGCGGGACTTGCCCTCGTGCCCGAGGACCGCAAGCTCCAGGGACTGATCCTCGGCATGTCCGTCGGCGCCAATATCAGCCTCGCGAACATCAGCGTGGTGGAACGCCTCGGATTCCTGAGCGACCGCCTGGAGCGGACGCTGGCCGCCGACTATGGGCAGCGCCTGCGAGTCAAAGCCGCCTCGCCAGGACAGGCGGTCAGGAATCTCAGTGGCGGAAACCAGCAGAAGGTCGTTCTCGCCAAATGGCTGGCGACCAAACCCAAGGTGTTGCTCCTCGACGAACCGACCCGGGGAGTCGATGTCAATGCCAAGAACGAGATCTACAAGCTCATCAGCGAACTGGCCGCCGCCGGCCTGGCTATCGTCATGAGCTCATCCGAACTGCCCGAAGTCATGACGATTGCCGATCGGATCATCGTGCTCTCGGAAGGGCGACAGACTGCGGAATTCTCCCGCGCGACCGCGACGAAAGAGTCGATCCTGAAAGCGGCGCTGCCCCGGAGCCTCGTTACATCTCAACAGGACAGGAATTGAGCCCTATGTCAGCAAGGACCTTCAGGATGCCGGATCAGGCCAGCTATCGAGCGATTGCGGCCCGTTTCCACTCGCTCCTCGCGCTGTTGCTCATGGTCCTGGCGTTCAGTATCTTTGCTGACGGTTTCTTCTCGGCCGACAACTTCTGGACCGTGATGAGGCAGATCTCCGTCAACACCTGCTTGTCGGTCGGCATGACCCTGGTCATCCTCACCGGGGGAATCGACTTGTCGGTGGGCTCGGTCCTGGCCCTGAGCGGAGCGATCATGGCAGGCCTGCTCAAGTCGGGCACCGAACTGCCTGCCTTCGATCTCTACATCGGCTACCACGCTCCGGCGGCGATCGCGATCGGCATCCTGGTCGGAGCCTCCCTGGGGGCCTTCAATGGCGTCGCGATCACGCAGTTCAAGGTCCCGCCCTTCGTGGCGACGCTGGCCATGCTGACCATCGCCCGGGGTCTCACCAGGCTGTACACGGGAGGCGAAGCGATCACCGGTCTGGGAGAGACGTTCGTCCGCATCGGCTCGGGCCGCCTGCTGGGCGTGCCCAATCAGGTCTGGATCGCTGCGGGGATCGTCGTTGCGGCCTCCATATTGCTCCGCAAGACGCGACTGGGACGCTACATCTACGCGGTCGGCGGCAACGAGGTGGCCGCCAAGCTTTCCGGCGTCAACGTCAAGAAGGTCAAGCTCCTGGTCTATACCATCGCGGGCGGGCTCTCCGCCGTCGGCGGCCTGATCGTCACCTCGCGACTGAATTCCGCCACCCCCGTCGCCGGGGAGGGATTCGAGCTCGATTCGATCGCCGCCGTCGTGATCGGCGGCACCTCGCTGTCGGGAGGCCGGGGCTCCGTCTTCGGCACAGTCCTCGGCGCCCTGATCATCGGGGTGCTCAACAGCGGACTGGTGATCATGGGCGTCGATCCATTCTGGCAGACCGTCATCAAGGGCCTGGTCATCCTGTTGGCCGTGGTGGTCGACAGGCTCCACGTACGAGAATAGAAGGCAAACCCCAACCGAGGAAATGGCTATGAGTGCATCGCGCAACAAAGTGACGTTCGGCGTCGTTGTCGGAACGCGGGGGTTCTTCAACCCGAAACTGGCCCAGGAGGGCCGCCGACAGGTTCTCGCCCAGGTCGAAGCCCAGGGCTATGGGCACGTGATTCTGTCGGAGGACGCCACCGCCTACGGCGCCATCGAAACGCGTGCCGATGCCGTCAAATGTGCCGAACTCTTCCAGCAACACCGCAATCGCATCGATGGGGTCATCGTGGTCCTTCCCAACTTTGGCGACGAGCTGGGTGTCGTTCAGACCCTCGACGCCGCCCGCCTGAACGTCCCCGTGCTGGTCCAGGCCTGCGCCGACTCGCTCGATGCCGTCGACGTTGCCGGCAGGCGCGACGCCTTCTGTGGCAAACTCTCCGTCTGCAACAATCTGTACCAGTATGGCATCCCGTTCACCGACACCCGCGAGCACACCTGCGATCTCGACAGCGACGCCTTCAGAGCGGACCTCGATTTCTTCGCGGGTGTGTGCCGCGTCGTCCGAGGACTCCGCCACGCCCGCGTGGGCGCCATCGGCGCCCGTCCCGCTGCATTCCAGACGGTGCGCTTCAGCGAGAAGCTGTTTCAGGATTCGGGCATCACCGTGGTGCCGGTCGATCTCTCCGAGATCATCGGCCAGGCTCAGCAGCTCGACAGCGGTTCGGCCACCGTCAAGAACAAGCTCTCCGAAATACGCCAGTACGGCACCATCCCGTCGCACATCGATAACGAGAACGTCCTCAAGCAGGCGAAGCTCTCGGTGGCAATCGAGCAGTGGATGACCGAGAACGAGCTGCACGCCAGTGCCATTCAATGCTGGACGTCCATCCAGAGCAACTACGGCTGCGCCACCTGCCTGTCCATGAGCATGATGGGGGAAAAGCACCTGCCCAGCGCCTGTGAGGTCGACGTCGCCGGCGCCGTCTCCATGTATGCCCTGTTGCTCGCCTCCGAGCAGGTGCCGGGGTTCCTGGACTGGAACAACAACTACGCCGACGAACCCGACAAGTGCGTCTGCACCCATTGCAGCAACTTCCCGAAGAGCTTTATGGGCCGGGACGTCGAAATCTCCGAACTGGACATCCTCGGAGCGAGCCTGGGCAAGGAGAACTGCTTCGGCGCGGTCAAGGGCCATGTCGCCGCCGGACCGATGACCTACTTCCGCGTCTCGACCGACGATCGCCTCGGCAGGATCAAGGCCTATCTGGGCCAGGGACAGTTCACGGACGACCCGTTCGGCATGGATGGCGGCATCGCCGTCTGCCAGGTCCCGCGTCTCCGCGACCTGCTCGCCCACATGTGCCAGCATGGTTTCGAGCACCACGTCGCCATGACGCGGACCCACTGTGCCGACGTCGTTCGCGAAGCGGTCTCGAAGTACATGCAGTGGGATCTCTACCATCATCGCTAATCTGACCACCCGTGGAGCAAAAAATGGACACACCAATTTCAGATGCACGCCGGCGTTCGCCGCAGGCTCTCGTCATCCTCTGCGCTGTGGCTCTGTTCCCGTGTCTTTGCCGTGCACAAACCCGGATCGAGAGATGGGACCTCTTCGAGTTGCAGCTTCAAGGGCCGCAGGAGGGCAATCCCTATCTCGAAGTCGAACTGTCCGCCGTCTTTCAGAAAGACTCACGGCAGGTCCGCGTACCCGGTTTCTACGATGGAGAAGGGCGGTACCTCGTTCGTTTCAGTCCGGATGAAGCAGGTGAATGGACGTATCGCACGACAAGCAGCGCTGCTGCACTTTCCAATCGGACCGGACGCTTCTTGTGCACCGAGCCCACCGGGAAGAACCACGGACCCGTGGAGATCGTCAACACGTACTACCTCCAGTACGCCGATGGCACTCCCTACTACGCGGTAGGCACCACCTGCTATCAATGGACCAGCGTCGCTCAAGATTTGCAGGAAACGACTCTGAAGACTCTCGCCCGGTCCCCCTTCAACAAGATCCGCATGTGCGTCTTTCCGAAGCACTACAACTGGAATCGCAGCGAGCCCTGGGCCTATCCCTATGCCCGCCAACGGCAGACGAACGACTATACGCGTCCGAACTATGCCTTCTTCCGCAACCTCGATCGACGCCTCGCCCAGTTGAGCGACCTGGGCATCCAGGCCGATATCATCCTGTTCCATTCCTACGACCGCTGGGGATACGCCCAGATGGGCCCCGAGAACGACGATCGCTATCTCCGCTACATGATCGCCCGCTTCAGTGCCTTCCGTAACGTCTGGTGGTCCCTGGCCAACGAGTGGGACCTGATGGTCCACAACAAGCACAAGACCGAGGCGGATTTCGACCGCTTCCTGCGGATCCTCAAAGAGGAAGATCCCCATCAGCGCCTGCGCGGCAACCACAACTGGTACGACACGGAAGACCACTTCTACGATCACAACAAGCCGGGAGTCACCCACGCCAGCATCCAGAGCAGCCGGTTCTTTCAGGGGCTCGACTGGCGGAAGCGGTATGCCAAGCCCTTGCTCTGGGACGAGGTCCGCTACGAGGGAAACGTGCCGACCGGCTGGGGCAATCTCACCCCGGAGATGATGACCGCCCACTTCTGGATGGGGGGGCTGACCGGTGGCTACGTCACCCATGGCGAATGCTACCGAACCGTCTCCGATAACAGCGACGATGTTCTCTGGTGGGGAAAGGGCGGAACGCTCAAGGGCAAGAGTCCCGAGAGAATTGCCTTCTTCCGCAAGATCTTGGAGAGCGCGCCGGTAACCGAGATGGTGCCGACGTTGACCGAGATTGAGCAGGGCAAAGGCAACGCCAGCGTCTGCTTCGTGCTCGCCAGGCCGGGACACGTCTATCTCGCCTACACGCTCGACGAAGGCCGCCCGATTCGGATCGACCTCGCCGGGACCTCGGAGTACCGCATCGAGATGATCGACACCTGGGCGATGACCGTCCGCGACCTGGGGACCGCCAAGCCGGGTGAGTTCACCTACGAGACGACCGGCAAATACCAGGCCATTCGAGCCACGCGAAAATGAACGACAGGAGCCAACTCGCGACAATGACCGACAGAGAACTGAAAGCCAGGTCCATCCGTTACCGGACGAAGCTGCTCGAGTACATCAAGACTGCCGGCGCCGGACATACCGGAGGCAGCCTGTCGTGCGTCGATATTCTCAACGTGCTGTACAACCGTGTGCTGAAGGTCTCCCCCGAAAGCTTCGACGACCCCGATCGTGATCGCTACATCCAGAGCAAGGGCCACTCCGTCGAAGCCCTCTACGTCGTCCTCGCCGACCGAGGCTTCTTCCCCGAGACCGATTTGCAGACTCTCTGCAAGTACCGCTCGCACTACGTCGGCCATCCGACCCGCAAGATCCGCGGCGTCGAACAGAACACCGGCGCCCTCGGTCATGGCCTTGCCTTCGGGGTCGGTGTAGCACTGGCGGGCAGGATGGACCGCGCCGCCTGGCGCGTCTATACCCTTCTCGGCGATGGCGAACTGGCGGAGGGCTCCAACTGGGAGTCCATGATGACCGCCAGCCACTACCATCTTGACCATCTGACCGCGATCGTCGACCGCAATACCCTGCAAATCACCGGGCCCACCCACGAAGTCTGCGAGCTCGAACCTCTGGAAGATAAACTCCGCGCCTTTGGCTGGAGCGTTCGCGTCGTCGATGGTCACGACCTCTCCAGTCTCAGCGAAACCCTCGATTCCGTCCCGTTCGAGTCGGGCAAACCCAACGCGGTCATCGCCCGCACCGTCAAAGGCAAAGGAATCAGCTTCATGGAGAACGACGTGACCTGGCACCACCGCGTGCCGACCGACGAGCAGTACGAGCGCGCCCAACAGGAACTGAAAGCCCGACTGGCGGAGGTGACGTCATGAGCCTCACGCATCGACCATAGATTATCGATCGTTGACTATTGAAACGGAACGCGGACCTCTCTATGGAATCATCCATCATTAATAATCAATCATTAATCCCCAAGCCCAACCTGGAGGTTTTCTCCGAGACGCTCCTGTCGCTGGCCCGGGACGATCGCAACGTACTCGCCGTCACCAGCGATTCCCGTGGCTCGGGCAAGCTCGTGCCCTTCGCCCGCGCCCTTTGCGACCAGATCGTCGAGGTGGGCATCGCCGAGCAGAATCTCGTCGGCGTCGCCGCCGGGCTGGCGTCCGCAGGCAAGATCGTCTTCGCGGTATCGCCCGCCTCCTTCCTGACGGCGCGGGCCTTCGAGCAGATCAAGAACGACGTCTGCTATTCCGATCGACCCGTCAAGCTCATCGGCATCAGTGCCGGCGTCAGCTACGGCGCCCTGGGCTCCACCCATCACTCCACCCACGACCTCGCGGCTCTGCGCGCGGTCGACAACCTGACCATCATCGTGCCCGCCGACAACTTCGAGACGGCACAAGCCGTCAAGAGGGCAGCGGGTATGGATCACCCCGTCTATATCCGATTTGGCAAGCGCCCCGTGCCCCATCTCCACGCCCCGGGAACGCACTTCCTGCCGGGCAAAGCGCTGCTGGTCCAGGATGGGACCGACGTCGCCTTCATCGCCACCGGTGAGACCGTCCACCCCGCCTGGATGGCCGCCCGTCAGTTGCAGGCGGAGGGGCTGTCCTGCCGGGTGATCAGCATGCATACGATCAAGCCGCTCGATACCGACGCCGTCCTCGCCGCCGCTGCCCAATGCCGCGCCGTGGTGACCGTCGAGGAACACAGCATCTTCGGTGGACTCGGAGAGGCCTGTGCCGCCGTCCTGATGCAGGCGGGAATCCGCGTGCCCTTCAGAATCGTCGGCTTCCCCGATGAGTACACCATCACCGGCAGCCAACTGGAGATCTTCGAGCATTATGGCATCAGCGCTGCCGGATTGGCACAGACGGCGCAGAGCCTGCTGAAGAAGGGAGGATAGCCTGCGATGAGCACCGAGTTTATACTGGCCGTGGACCAGGGCACCAGTGGAACCAAGGCGGTCGTCTTTGACCGCACCGGCGCCGTGCTGGCCCAGGCGACCGAACCCCTCACCTCCCACTTCCCTCAGCCGGGGTTTGTCGAACAGGACCCCGTCGAAATCTACGCGAATGTCCTCGCCGCCGTGAAGAAGTGTCTGGCCGCCTTCCAGGCCGCCGCATCTTCCCGCCTGGATGCGATCGTCGCCTGTGGCATCTCGAACCAGCGGGAGACGTTCCTGCTCTGGGACGAATCGGGCCGGCCGCTCTGTAATGCCGTCGTCTGGCAGTGCAAGCGCTCCGTGGAGATCTGCCAACGCCTCCGAGGCACCGATCTGGAGGGCCGCATCAAGCAGCGGACGGGACTGATCGTCGATCCCTATTTCTCTGGAACCAAACTCCTCTGGCTTTGCGAAAACGACCCCGACCTCGCCGCCGCCATCCGCGCTGGAAAGGCCTGGTTTGGAACGGTCGATACCTGGCTGCTCTATAAGCTCACAGGCGGCGCCGGGTACCTCACCGACCACACCAACGCCTCGCGTACGCTGCTTTTCAATCTCGACGCGTTGGACTGGGACCGCGATCTCCTTGCGGAATATGGTCTGGACGGTCTCCATCTGCCCGAGGTTCACCCCTCCTGCTCGCCATTCGGCGCCACGGACTTCGAGGGTCTTCTGCCGAACCCGATCCCGATCTCTGCCATGATCGGCGACTCGCACGCCGCCGCCTTCGGAGAACGGTGCTTCTCTGCCGGTACCGCCAAGGCCACTCTCGGCACTGGTTGTTCCATTCTGCTCAACACCGGCGCCAGGAAGGTCGCCTCGCGCGCCGGCATGGTCACGACAATCTGCTGGAGCACCCCGCAGCGCATCGATTACGCATTGGAGGGGATCATCGTCACCTGCGGTGCTGCGATCAACTGGCTGCGCGACAACCTGGGCCTCTTCGCCGACAGCGCACAGACCGCACAGATCGCGTCGTCTCTCGAAGACAACGCCGGCGTCTATCTGGTCCCCGCCTTCAGTGGCCTGGGCGCCCCGCACTGGAAGATGGATCTGCGCGCCGCCGTCCTGGGCCTGACCCTGGGCTGCAACCGGAATCACATCATCCGCGCCGCCCTCGAATCGATCCCATACCAGATCAAAGACGTGATCGCCGCCATGGAGGACGAGAGCGGCGTGCCCTTGCAGCAACTGAACGCCGATGGTGGCATCACCGGCAACGAGTTTGTCATGCGCTTCCTCGCCGATCTGCTCGGCGCTGAGGTGGTCAACATCGGAATCCCCGACGTCTCCGCCCTTGGCGCCGCGCTGCTGGCCGGTTTGCAGGAAGGCGTCTTCGATGAACTGGCCCAGCTCCAGCAGCTTGGCGCCGAGAAGCGAGTGTACCGCCCGGGACCCGACGTTCCGGCGGCCCAGAGAGCCTATCACGGATGGAGCAGGGCGGTCCAAACCCTCCTCACGACCCCATCCCCATAACCTCCGCAGAAAGAAGTACCGATTCACCAGGAGCGGGTACCATGCCGGATATGCTGACGATTGTCCTTCTGATCAATCCTTCCCGAACCTACACCCGCGGTCTCCTGGACGGAATTGCGCAGTATGCGCGTCTTCACGGTCCCTGGGCCTTCTACCGGCCGTTGGAGTATCGGGAGCCGAAGTTCAGGCAGGGGTTGCTGTCCGTGCTCAAGTCTCTGAAGCCTCACGGCATCTTTCTGCGCGAGCCGCCGCATCTTCATGAGATCATCGAATTGGGTGTTCCCACGATCTCCTTCCCCTATACCTGCGAGGCCATCCCGGGGATTGCCAATGCGGTCACCGATCACCACGCCGTCGGTGGCATGGCCGCCGAACATTTGCTCGACCGGGGCCTCCAGCAATTCGCCTACTGTGGCTTCGACGACTGGTGGTGGTCTCGCCGGCGCCGGGAAGGGTTCACCGAGACGATCGAGCAAGCCGGCTTCCACGTCGACGTCTATCAGCTTCCTCGTGCCAAGTCCAAGCGGACCTGGAGCAAGGAACTGCCTCTGATCGCCGCCTGGCTCAAGCCGCTGCCGAAACCGCTCGGGCTGATGGCCTCCAATGACGACCGCGCCGAACTGGTCACCGAAGCCTGCAAGGCCGTCGGCCTGAGTGTTCCCGACGACGTGGCCATTATCGGCGTCGACAACGACCAGACCATTTGCGAACTCTGCACGCCGCCCGTGTCAAGCGTTTCGCTGAATATCCGCAAAGCCGGATACGACGCCGCTGCACTCCTCCACCGGATGATTGCCGGCCAGGCGGATCGCTCACAGACGATTCATGTCAAGCCTACCCACGTCGTGACACGCCAGTCGACCGATGTTCTCGCCGTAGACGATCCGGAGGTCGCTGCCGCCATGCGCTGCATCCGCCGTTTCGCCCGGAAAAACCTGGGCGTCGATGCCGTGGTCGCCCACACCAATGTATCCCGACGGGTCCTGGAGAAACGATTCCGCCAAACGCTGGGATGCAGCATTCATGACAAGATCCGGCAGGTGCGCGTGACGCTGGCCACCGCCATGCTCACCGAGACCCAGATGCCCGTCTCGCAGATCGCCCGCGAGTTGGATTTCCCCGACGTCGCCCACCTCTCCCGTTACTTCCGCCAGGCCAAGGGCCTCAGCCCCGCCCAATATCGAAATCGCCTGGCCCCCTGACCCCGCCGCTCTCGCCTCCCACATGCCCGCGCGTCCCCTTGGTGGCGGCCCACATGCACCACGCGTCGAAGACGCAAAATGGTAGGCAGAAGACGCAGAATGGCATTGTAGTCTCTCCGCCGGGCAGCAACAATGGGGTCGCAGAGTACCTGAAAATGACGATGGATCGTCTGCATCGAGGGGCGTGGCAACAGCGGTGTCTTCCGTACGCGCTGGATCACCCGCATCCCAAGAAACGATCCGTTCAAGAATCAGAGGCGCTGGCAGAAGCGCATCGTCGAAGGAATTCAAAGTGAAATGCCTCGGACTCCGGCTCATCACAGCCACCCTGAGCTTGTTTGCCGCTGTCGGTTTCGCGCGAGAGCACCCGTCGCCGTCTGAGCAGAGCACCCAAGCACCACGCGTCATTGTTTCGTCGGACTTTCCGCCCATAGGGGTCGTCAAGGGTGGCAATGTGCCCAACACCATGAAAAGCGATCCCGACGATATGCAGTCGATGGTCCGTTTCCTGTTGTACGCCAACGAGTTTGACGTCGAAGGATTGATCGCTTCCGCAGGCACCTTCGCCATGGAAGCGCACAAGAAGAACATTCTGGGCGTCATCGACCAATATGAGAAGGTATACGAGAACTTGAAGAAGCACGATCCCGACTATCCTACCCCTCGCTACCTGCGTTCCGTCACCTTCGAGGGAAAGGGCAAGAATCATGGTGTGAACGTCATATGGGGGCGCGACAAACAGCAGTACAGTGATATTATCGGCGAGGGCATGGACAGCGAGGCCTCCCACGCGATCATCGCAGCCGCGGACAAACCGGATCCACGCCCGTTGTGGATCGGCGTCTGGGGCGGTCCCCGCGAGGTGGCCCAGGCCATTTGGGATGTGAAGAACACACGCAGCGAAAAAGAACTCAAGGCCTTCATCCACAAACTCCGCGTCTTCCTGATCGCCTACCAGGACGCTACGCATGGCTGGCTGATGGCGGAATTCCCGGACTTGTTCATCATCGACTCGAGGACGACGTACCAGGGCATGTTCGGCGAAGCTGATCCGATTTCGGACCTCGCCTGGGTCAACGAAAACATCCGCCATAACCATGGCCCTCTCTGCGAGGTGTATCCGCACGAAGGGATGGGATGCACCGGAGTGTGCGAAGGGGACTCGCCGACGTTCCTGTATCTGGTCAGCGCCAATCGCGGGATCAACGACCCTGAAGATCCCACCCAGCCCAGTTGGGGCGGACAATACCAACGCAGGCCCAATACGAACCATTACGTTGACGGGCCCGGCGGGTCGAGTATCTCCAGGTGGCGCGAGGACTACCAGAAGGAGTTTGCGGAACGCGCAGATTGGTGTGTCGGTCACTGATAGAGAACATCGTATCCGACGCAATGCAAAAGCGTAACAGCGTCGATTGAACTGAGATGAACGTAAAGGAAGAGTCATGATTGCGAAATACTATTATCCGTTCGTATGTGTCCTGTCGTCCCTGGTGCTGTGTGCCACCGCCTGGGCGGCTCCGCTCAAACCGCGCATGGTCGTCCTGACGGACATTTCACCGGCTACGCATGAACCGGACGACATGGAGTCGCTGATCCGCCTGCTGGTGCATGCCGACCTCTTCGAAATCGAGGGTCTGGTGGCTACCACCGGCTGGAGCTACTCGCAAGCGAGTCCGGACAGTCTCGATCTGATCCACAAGGTGGTTGACGCCTACGAAGAGGATCTGCCGAACCTGCTCAAGCGTTCCGGGCAAACGGGCTTCTTGTCGGACGAATCCCGACAGGAGATCGGATATTGGCCGAGCCCGGACTACCTGAGATCCCGCGTCGTGATGGGGAGCAAAACCAGGGGGCAGGACCACATCGGCGAGGGGAACGATTCGCCCGGGAGCAGCCTGATCATCCGAAGTGCCGATGAACGCGACGATCGTCCCGTATGGGTACAGGCTTGGGGCGGAGGCAACACTCTCGCCCAGGCCATCTGGCGGGTACAGAGAGAACGAAGCGGAGAGGAACTCAAAGCCTTCCTGCGCAAACTGCGCATGTACACGATCACCGATCAGGACCGGAGCTACAAAGGGGGAACCCCCTTCGATATCAGTTCCCATCAATGGATGCGTCGGGAGTTTGAAGAAGATCTCTTCTTCATCTGGGATGAATGTGCGTGGAAGTTCCAGAACGGCACCGGAAAGAGGAACTGGGACGAGTATGCGACGCATATCCAAGGGCACGGCCACCTGGGGCGGATGTACCCCAAGTACCGATACGGGGTCGAAGGCGACACACCGGCCTTCCTCTATATCATGCCGGTCGGTCTCAACGATCCGGACCAGCCGCGCCAGGGAAGCTGGGGCGGGTACTTTGAGTGGGGCAAGGGGCCGGACAACGAAACCTATGCGTATACCAACCATCAAGACCCCGCAAGAGAGAATTGCTACAAGCTCGCAAACCACTTCTATGAGGCGACTTTTCACAACTTCGCCGCCCGCATGGACTGGGCAAGAGATGGCGCTGGAAATCGAAACCCGATCGTAACCGTTATGGGGGACGAAGGCATGGACATCCTTACGCTGACGCCGTCAGCGGGCACGACGGTCGCGCTCGACGCCTCCCCATCGCGCGATCCGGATGGCGATGACCTGACCTTCACCTGGTGGATGGTCTCCGGACCGGGCACGTACAGGGCGGATATCCACATCGCAAACAGCAAGTCGAGCCGGGCGACGGTCGAGATCCCGAAAGACTCGGCCGGTAAGACCTTTCATGTGATCTGTGAGGTCACCGACCATGGCACGCACAACCTCACCAGCTACCGCAGAATCATCTTCAAACCCGTGCCGTAATCTCTGACCATCTGTTGAAATTGAGGTGAACCGATGCGAGAAAACCTACGACTTGTCGTAATGGGTGCCATCGCTCTTATCATCTTCTCCGAGGCGCTGCTGGCACAACCCGAATCCAGACCCACCGATGGCAGGCCACGCGTCATCGTCACGTCGGATGGCGAGATTGACGACGAGTGTTCGATGGTGCGCTTCCTGCTGTACACGAATGAATGGGACGTCGAAGCGATCGTCACCTCGAGTTCCCAGTATCACTGGCACGGACACCGATGGGCCGGGGATGACTGGATCGAGCCCTATCTGGATGCGTACGCGAAGGTTCACCCGAACCTGGTCAAGCACGATCCCAGATTTCCGACACCCGAACACCTGCGGGCGAGAACGGCGCTGGGCAACGTAAAGGCAGAAGGAGAGATGGACGAAGTGACCGCGGGCTCCCAGCTCATCGTCAAGGTGCTGTTGGACGAAACCGACGACCGACCCATCTGGCTCCAGGCCTGGGGTGGCCCCAACACCATCGCCCGCGCTTTGAAGACCATCGAAGAAGACCATCCCGAACGGATGGAAGAAGTGGCGAAGAAGCTTCGCTTCTACTTCATCTGGGAGCAGGACAACACGTACCAGGACTACATCCGTCCGCATTGGGGCAGGTACGACATCCCCACCATCATCTCCGACCAGTTCATCGCCATCGCGTACGAAAGTCAGAGGAGGGCGGTACCCCAGGAAATGAAGCGTTACTATTCCGCCCAGTGGATGAACCAGAACCTCCTGCAAGACCACGGTCCTCTGCTCGCCTTGTACAAAGCACACGAGGATGGGCGTTTTCGGTCCGAGGGGGATTCGCCTGCGTTCTTGCACGTCATACCGACCGGCTTGCGCAGCACCGAGTCGCCCGACTGGGGCGGTTGGGGTGGTCGCTTCGTGCGGGTCCGTGAGAACACCTGGCTCGACCCCGTGCCCGAACCGGACTATCGATATCCCGAGGGGCGATGGTACTCGTCATCTGCCTGGGGCCGTCAGCGTGCGCGTGAGAATGCTGCCGGCGACGCGGTGCTGACCGCGTATCTCAAGCCCCAGTGGCGCTGGATCGACGCGCTGCAGAACGACTTCGCGGCGCGAGCGGACTGGTGCGTCAAGCCCTATGACCAGGCCAACCACCCGCCGGTCGTCGAACTGGCCCATGCGCTGCATCTCAAAGCTCGCCCCGGACAGAAGGTGTCGCTGAGTGCCAAAGGCAGCACCGATCCCGATGGCGACGCCTTGACCTATCGCTGGTGGCAATATCAAGAGGCGGACACTTACGAGGGAACCATCGATATCCAGGAGGCGGAGCACCTGGAAGCCTCCTTCACCGTGCCCGACGATGCCGGTGACGGAGAAACCATCCACGTGATCTGTGAGGTGACGGACGCCGGCACACCCCCATTGACCCGCTACCAGCGTCTCGTCGTGCAGGTGGTGCCATAGCTCGCTCTGATTTCGCTCCGGAGAATAACAGCCAATGCGGGATGCCGGAAAGGACCAGATTATAACGGGGAACAAACAGAGAAGGCTATGTCTCACCGCCGTCTGCTTTCTTGCCCTCAAGTGATTACACGCCGCAGATGAATACAGGAACGAACCGGTCGCTAACGACCTGTGTCGCTGCAATGCTCATATGCGGCCTGCGGACAGGCCTACGTCCCGTCGGCTGATTTCCGCATCGGCCGCTACGATTCCGAGGATCAGGAAACTTCCTGCGCTGCGCGGATCGAACGTGATTTCTCCTGCGTTGTACGTGAACGCGTGCAGCTTGACGGCAGGGCAGCCCTCCAACTGCATCACGTTCCGCATCACCGTTTCGACCCCGCCGTACCGCGCCGACTGCGAATCGATATCCAGGTTTGGCGGCTGCGCCCAGATCTCCCGCTCCTCATCAAAATACCCGATCAGCAGCTTGACCGGCACCTCCGTCCGGAACCGAATCGGTACGAGTTGTCCCGCCTTCGCTGCCGTGTGCGAGAACCGAATCCCCGTCAGCCCCTCCAGTTCCTCCGCCAGTTGCAGCACGACATACCCGCGATCCGTGAACGGCTGGGCCCCAACCGTCAGCGCATACGTCTCGGCATGCTCGCTGAGCAGTCTGAACGCCACGCCCGTCAGCTTCGCTCCGGGCGCGCTCGGCGGCGCGACCCCTTCTTCGTCCAGGCCGGCCACCCGCCGCCTGAACTCCGCCAACTCCTGCTCATAGAGCGGCAACATCTGGCTCCAGTGATAGTAGTAAGGCTGGCCGTCCTTCCAGCCTCGAACCGGAATACGCCGGTGTCCCGTCTGGAGCGTATTGGCGTACCGATAGGTTCCTTCGGCCCGTCGCGTCAATTCGCGGTAGATCTCCAGGCTCCTTTCGAGATGCACCGTTGCCTTCTCCATATCCCGCCGGTCCTGGCTATATCCATACCGCAGCACGAGCATCGCCGCCCGCACCTTCTCTTCGTAGTTGCGACTGACCAGCGCGATGCAGTGGAGGTCGTTTCGCAGCCGTTCGAACTCCTCGCGATTCCTCGTCACCAGCGGCGCCGCCTTCTCGATCGCGTCCACCGCCTGAGCGGCAAAACGCGACGCCTCCGCGATCACCGCCGGAGGTGTCTCCCCTTCGTGCGCCTGCCCCGCCCATTCCCTCTTCGCATACACTTCGAGCCGTTCGCCGGGAGGGGCCTGCCATTCCCACAGGCCGCTGAAAGGCCGATACGGACCCGGATCGACCAACTGATCGACAAACATGCCCAGTGAAAACGTCTGCCGGTTGCCTTCCGTGATCCCGAACCTTCGCAGCAGCATCGGGGCGCACTGGCCCGAATCGTTGTAGGCCGAGAGGATCCATTCCGCCGCGCCTTCGCTGCCGAATCGCTCTGTCAGGCGGTTCACCCAGTGACGATGGTCCGCCTCCGGTTCCCGGTCGGGCTGCCAGAGATACCGCGCCCACGCCTCAAACCAGATCCAGTCGCGCTCGTACTGCTTCAGGAACGGATTGACCTTGTCGGGCGTCCGTGGCCAGTCCCAGTACGCCAGCGGATACAGGTGCAGTCCCTGGGCGCCCAATCGATCCCGGCACGCCAGCACGCTCTTGCGAATGAACTCCTGTGCCCCATACCGAAACGGTTCCAGGTTCGACAGCAGATGCACGTTCACCACGTGCGTCGACCCCAGCCGGCTCATGTCCAGGTGCACCTGCTGCCATTGGCCGCGTGGCTCATACGTCGTCAGCGATTCGCCGTTGTACTTCGCCATCGTGTACAGATTCGTGTAGTGCGTCAACGCCGATTCGACCATCCCCTTCACGTCGCTGACCGCGTGGGCCCGCACGACGATCGGCGGTTCCTCCGTCTTGCCCAGACGCCGCATCCCGTCCCTGACGCCCGCGATGACGGTTTCGTTCATCCAGCGTTCCTGGTTCGCCTGTCCTCGCAGCGCTTCGCCCAGGCACACCAGCAGCCCCACGTTCGGATACATCTCCACGAATTTCGCGATTGACTGACGATTGTAGTCCGAGACCAGTTCCGTCGGCCCGCTGTGCTGCGTCTCGATCCCGTGATGCTCGGCAAAAGGCTTGGACACGAAGATGTTGTAGAACATCTGAATCACCCAGATCCCGCGCTTATCCGCCTCCTGCGTCAGAAAGCGATAGGTCTCGACATTCCGGCGGTAAACCTCCTCGGAAACCTCCAACGCATAGGGATACTCGTCCAGCTTCACCAGCGACGCAAACGGATGTCCGTTCCAGAGATAGAGCGTGTTCATCCGCTGCTCGACCAGGAAGTCCAGGTACTCGATCCATTGCCGCTTGTCATAGAAGAACGGAAAATGCTCCGGCGTATACGGATATTCGTAGGTCTCCCGCCCGGGCAAGATCGTCGTCAACTGCATCCCGATGCAGGGCCCCCGCAGCGTGAACGCCGGACCGTCCGTTACGTCCACTACCTCGGGCAGCGCGCCCGCCTCTCTCACCCGCCGGGCCAGTTCCAGCGCCCCGTACAGCGCCCCCGACGCTCCTAAACCCGCAACCCGGTACGATCCGTCCGCCTCCCGCGAGAGCTGGAATCCCTCCCGAGACGCAACGTCGCCTGTCTCTCCTCCAGTGAGCAGGGCAACACGCACCGTGTCCGTCGGCATGGGTCCTCCTCGCACGATCCTGGCAGCGTATCCCGCTCCTTCCAGCGCCTGGCGCAGTCGCTCGGCCCCGAACTCCACCCGCGGCGCCGCCTCCTCTTCCAGCACAATTGCGACCGCACTGGAGGCCCCCAACGCCATGCCTTGACTTGCCCACCACAGCATGAGTATTGCCGCGAAACGAACGAATCTCATCGTCATTCCTTTCGTCGTATCCCTTGTGCCTGCCGATGCTCGACTCTTCAGCCCATTCGCCGGGGACCCTGCCGTGACCCCCGCAGTATACAGCATCCGTTGTTACATCTCCAATCGCTTCATGATAGAATGGACGCGCCCCGGCAACCAGCCAAGGGCGCTGGAACTCTGGAAGACGCGACCTGTGCTCCCGTCTTCAAATCCGGTCACAGGCACAGTTGAAGACAGGAACGACGCTATCGGGAAAGGCGAACTATGCTGTCGAACGATCGACGTCAAGATTATGGGCTCAGAATAGCGTTCCGCCATGCAGGACTCCGTCGGCACGTGCCTCTCAGCCTCTTGCTTCTGAGTCTCTGCCTGGGCCACAATTCTGCGCAGGCGGTAGGCGGAGCCCTTACCGACACCTCCCACAGCCCTCATGCCAGGCTCCAGAGCGTCGATATGGACGCCGTGCGCTGGACCGATGGATTCTGGGCCCAACGGTTCGCGAAGTGCCACGACGTGATGATCCCCAACATGTGGCGCCTTCTGGAGGACCCGAATATCAGCCACGCCTTCGCCAACTTCGAGATCGCCGCCCGCCTCCGCCCGGGACGCCACCGGGGTCCCAAGTGGCACGACGGAGACTTCTACAAGTGGCTCGAAGCCGCCGCCTTCGTCTACGCCCTCACCAGAGACGAGAAACTCGATAGGCAAATGGACCGGATCATCAAGGTCATCGGCAAAGCCCAGCGCTCGGATGGATACATCCACACGCCCGTCATCATAGCAGGGCGTCAGCAGCCCTCCGAAACCGCCGAGTTTCGCAATCGCCTCGACTTCGAAACCTACAACATGGGCCACCTGATCACCTGCGCCTGCGTTCACTATCGCGCCACCGGCAAAACCACTCTGCTCGCCATCGCGCAGAAGGCCGCCGATTTCCTGTATGAAACGTACCAGCGAAGCCCTCAGGAGATCGCCAACAACGCCATCTGCCCGTCCCACTACATGGGCGTCGTCGAACTCTATCGCACCGTCCGCGACCCGCGATACCTGGAACTGGCCAAGGGTTTGATCGACGTCCGCGACAGGGTCGAAGAGGGCACCGATCACAACCAGGACCGCATCGCCTTCCGCGAGCAGCGCCAGGCGGTCGGTCACGCCGTCCGCGCGAACTACCTCTATGCGGGCGTCGCCGACCTGTACGCCGAGACAGGTGACGAGTCGCTGCGCGCCGCCCTCGATGCGATATGGCGCGATGTCGCCCATCGCAAGATGTACGTCACTGGAGCGACCGGCGCCCTCTATGACGGTGCCTCGCCCGATGGATCGAAGTCCCACTCCGCCATCCAACTCGTCCACCAGGCCTATGGCCGACCCTACCAGCTGCCCCAGGTCACCGCGTACAATGAATCGTGCGCCACCATCGGCTTCGCCCTGTGGAACTGGCGCATGCTTGCCATCGAGCCCGAAGCCCGCTTCGCCGACCTCCTGGAACTGGCCCTCTACAACGGGGTCCTGTCCACGATCAGCCTCGACGGCAGGAACTTCTTCTATCGCAATACGCTCCGTCAGGTCGACGATCTGCCGTTCGAGCTGCGCTGGTCCGAGAAGCGCGAGACCTATATCAGTTGTTTCTGCTGCCCCCCGAACATCGTGCGGACCATCGCCGAGGTGGGCGCCTATGCGTACAGCACCTCTCCCCGCGGCCTGTGGGTCCATCTCTACGGCGCCAACGTCCTCGACACCCGCCTGTCCGATGGCAGCGCCCTGCGCCTCCGCCAGGACACCGACTATCCCTGGGAGGGCAGAATCGCCATCACCATCGACAAGGCCCCGCCACAAGAGTACTCGATTTTTCTCCGCATTCCCGCCTGGGCCGAAGAATCGCAACTCAGCGTCAATGGCAAGCCGACCGCCGAGAACCTGAAAGCAGGGGGGTACCACGAAGTCAGACGCGTCTGGTCGACTGGCGACCGCGTCGAACTGACCCTGCCGATGCCGGTGCAACTGCTCGAGGCCCATCCCCTCGTCGAAGAAGCGCGCAACCAGGTCGCCGTCCGTCGGGGCCCGATCGTCTACTGCCTCGAATCCACCGACCTGCCCGATCGCGTCCGCATCGAGGACGTGGCCCTCCGCCCCACACAGCCCTTCCGGCACCGCTTCGTCGAAGATCTCCTCGAAGGTGTGGTCGTGCTGGAGACCAGCGCGCTGCACCTTGCCGGTCCCGACTGGGACGATTCTCTCTACCGCCCGCTGCCTGCGAACGAGCCCGACCGCCTCGACATCCGCCTGATCCCGTACTACGCCTGGGCCAACCGAGGCGATTCCGAAATGACCGTCTGGATGCCCCTGAGGTGACCCCGCACCGCGATGCGTGGCAGGCCTCGATATCCTTCCACCCCGGTCGAAGCGCCAGACCAGGCTTCAACTGATGGTATCCACGTTGTTGGCGAAGTTCGTGTAGTCGATCTTCTCTCGCGGATCGGTCCCGTTGAGGTACTCTTCCACGTTGGTGTAGCCATCCCCATCCGCGTCCGCCGAGCCGTCACTGCCCTCGGCAGGGTTCAACCGATGCTGCTCCTCCCACGCATCGGCCATACCGTCATGATCTCCATCCGCCGGCACCTCTTCCGCCGAGAAACCATAGTTCGGATACCCTCCCACTTCCCGAGGATCGTTCACAATCCCGTTCTCCGTCGTGACCTCGCCCGTCCGGACCATCTCCACGACGCGCGTATCCACCGCATCGCGTCGGGGCAACGTCGCGCCCGCCTTCGCCAGCACCCCCTCGAAGGCCTCCCACGCCGTCTCCTGGTTCACCGGCCACCCCTCGAAGGGCGTATTCACGCGAGCCAGCTCCTCGGGCCCGCGCATCCCTTTCCAGTTGTCCGCCGTAACGTCAGGAAAACCCTCGACGACGTTACCCGCCACGTACCACTTGCCCGGCCGCTTCGGCATCGCCGCATACCAGTTCCCCGCCCTCCAACGATTGCCCGGTGAATACATGTCCCGCTCTTCCATCCGCACCAGCGTGCTGCGCATGTTCTCATTCGTCGCCGGCCCGGGCTTGTAGTAGTTGTTGATCACGTTCACCAGCGAGGTCTCGTCCCCGCCGTCCATCGTCCGATGCCGCCAGTTGAAAACCACGTTGTTGCGATAGTCGAATTCTCCGCCCATGCCGATCGACGGATTGCGCCCCGTGTTGCACGCGAACAGATTGTGATGGAACGTCGCGTCCTCACCGCCCCAGGTCCCGCCGAACGCGTGGTTCTTCGCATTCAACGCCTCGCTGGAGATGCAATACTGCACCGTCAGGTTCTTCACCGGCATCTTCTCCCGACCCCCGTCGGGCAGAGGCTGCATATACCGATACAGCGACAGGTTCTCATCCATGCCCCAACTCGTGCTGCAATGATCCACGATGATCTGACGCTGCGGATTGCCGCCGATGTTGTCCGAACCCTGCCCGCCCTCCGGACGACCCCGCCTCACCCGCAGATGCCGCAGGATGACGTTCTCGGTATTGAGGTTCAGCGAATGATAGGCGAGGCAGATCCCGTCGCCCGGCGCCGATTGTCCCGCGATCGTGACGTCCGGATGGTCGATATCGATGTTGGACTCCAGTGCGATGATCCCCGCCACCCGAAACACGATGATCCGTGGTCCCTGCGCCTCCGCCGCCTCGCGGAAGCTGCCCGGTCCGCTGTCGTTGAGGTTCGTCACCTCGATCACCTGGCCGCCCCGACCTCCTGTCGCGAACATCCCGCCCCCCCAGGCGCCCGGAAACGCCGGAATTCCCTCAGGCAGTCTCGGAGGCAAAGGCGGAATCTGTCCCGCCATGGGCAATGCCCCAGCCGCCTGTGCAGAGGCCGCGCCCGCCAGACCGAGACACAGCACGATCGCGATGCACCAGATCACTGAATTCTTCGCCTTGCAGACAGATCTCGAATAGCTCATCGTGCACAGTCCTCCGTCGAATTCACGGTTTGGGTCGCTCGCACCGCAGCATCCGCTCGGCAAAGTCCCGCAGAAAATCCTCCCGCCACCGACTCACCGTCTTGGCGCCCATGTGTTCTCCCTCCGCCACGTCCTCCGCCGGATCGTCCGTCCACCAGTTCGGTAGTTCCGAAGTCGCCCGCTGCGCCATCGAGGGGGGGGGAACGAAAACCGCAATCCCTCCCGTCTTCCCGTCCAGCGCCGCTGCCTTGGACCGAATCGCAAAATCGTGAGCCTTCGCGGATTTCGGACAGAAGCGAAACCGCATCGTACCGTCCCCGGGCGCATAACCGGGCAACTCCTGGTTCTCCACCACCAGCACCGCCTCCGGCGCCTCCCCCGGCGCGCCGGGATCGATCGGCAACACGAACTCCAGCACGCCGAACACCTCCATGCGATCCTGCGCCTTCGTCGCCATCCGCTCCAGACGAGTGTATGGACGCGCCCACGCCCGCACGAACCGCCCGCCCCAGCTCGGTTGCGTCGGATTGGCGGGATTGCCCTTGAGCAGCCAACCCACCGATGGCGTATCCCCCATCTTGATATCGTCCTTCTTGCTCACGAACAGATCGCCCAGCGCGCCTTTGCCCGCAATGTGCTGAGCAACGAAGGCCCTGTTCCCCCACTCGCCCGACTGATTGCCGCCCGTAAACCAGCCGCGATACGTCGCGTTGGACTCGATGATCCACAACTCCGGATGGTGCGTCACGACATACTGAAACGCATCGGGCCCCCATTTCTTATTCGGCCCGCCGATCCAGTACACGCGCAGCTTGGGCAGGATCTCCGGCGCATCGTGCAGCGCCTGGGCAACGTCCTCGATCCCGCCCCAGACCAGCACGTGCAGCGGTCGCGCATCCTCGCGCTTCGCGCATCGGACGATCCACTGCGACCCCTCCGTCGCCTGTCGCACCCCTGCATAGGGAGCCCGTTCGGTCTCGCCCTGTTTCGTCATCGCACGCAGCATCTCCGCTGTGGGATACCGATCCGAATACGTCTTCAGATGAGCGTAATCCTTGGCATAACAGTCGATCACCTCCAGGATATGTTCCTTCCGCCCGGGCCCGAAGGGCGACGAAACCAGCCCCTCCAGGTCGAACACGTCCGCATACACGAGCAAATGCACCATCGACTGAAAATCATCCGGATCCGTCCCGCCGATGTCCGTCGATACCAGCACCCGATACCGATCCCCCGCCAACGCGCCGCCCATCGCATCCGCCCGCGCCGCCTCGCCAAGAGCCGCCGCCCCCACACTGCACCATGCCAGAACGCCAGTTGCGATGATCCTCCACGTCCTCATATCAGCCTCCCGCTGTCTAGGGGCCCTGTTGCACTCAGCATCCCGTCACCGGTTCACACACGCTGCCAATCGGTTGCTAGCCGATTGTACCACCCCCCTCCGCATCCCACAACCAGCCCGCAGAGCCGATCTCAAAGTCGTACATACACGCCTGCTGCCGCGATGACCCTCTCACCATCTGTCTCGAACGCGCCTGCCCCCGCGCTCCCCTCCCGTCATCCGGACTTCGCCAGCGGCGGCGCCGCGATTGTGGGGCAGAACGTCAACGCGTCGCGTGCGTTGCGCACCGCCGTGATCTCTATGACTGCCGGACTTCTGCAAAAATGGCCAGTAGGCCTGTTTTGGGAAGGAAGAGCCACGTCTTTGGCTCTTCCTTCTCAAACCTCACGAGTTGGCTACAGCCGACTCCCACCATTCTCCAAGGAAGTCGGGAACCCGATTTCCTTGAAGAATACAGGCCTACTGGCCATTCTTGCAGAAGTCCACCCACCCTATGGGCTCTTGCGTCATTGCCCGTGCAATCTGTGTCCTTAGGAGCCTGTCGAAAAACCTCCCCCCCGAACGAGACGCGCCGGGTGGCAGCCTCAAGGCGCAGCCTTGGGGATGGCCGAATGGTCAATCGCCCTTCGATACGCCAGCCGAAACCATGTCTGCCCCTCATGGCCGCGCGCTCTTCGCCCCAAAACATCACATTTTGCCCCAGATTCGACCACACGTCACTTACTCCGGACGCCCTCTGCCCTTACAATGGTCCCGATCGCCGGTCACAGGCGGGCGATGCCGGATCAGCCGACGGAGAACCGCAGTGGAAGTCCTGGGATTGCACATCACGATCTGGGCCGTCCTGGTCAGCTACCTACTGGGGATGCTGGCCCTGGGATGGTGGAGCAAACGCGGCGCGCACAGCCAGGAGGGCTACCTCCTCGGCAACCGCCGCTTCGGCTCCTTCATGATGGTTATGCACTCCTTCGGCGCCGGCACCCACCCCGGCGCCCCCGCCGGCGTGATCAGCAAGACCGTCTCCGCCGGCGCCTCCGGAATCTGGGTCTCCTGGGTCTGGATGTTCGGCACGCCGTTCTACTGGCTGATCGCCCCGGTGATCCGCCGCATGCGCTATCTCACCATGGCCGACTACTTCGAACAGCGTTTCAGCCGCGCCGCCAGCACGCTCTACGTCGTCATCGCGACGATCGGCATGACCGTCATGCTGGCCAGCGTACTCCTGGCCACCACCCGCACCGTGCAGGGCATCATGGGCAAAGCCGACGCCGGCAACGTCTGGTTCTTCGGCATCCTCCTGACCGTCGCGGCGGTCTTCATCGTCTACAGCTACTGGGGCGGAATCGTCGCCGCCATCCGCACCGACATGATCCAGGGTCTCATGATCATCGCCCTGTCCTTCATCGCCATCCCCGCCGCCTTGCGCCTGTCCCAGGTCGGCGGCATGGATGGGATGCGCCAAACCCTCGCCGCCGAGAACCCCGACTACCTGCAATTATTCGACGCCCGCCAGTTCAATCTCTGGACCGTCCTGCTCCTGAGCGTCAACGCCCCGTTGAGCATGCTGGCGATGCCTCACCTGATGAGCGTCTGCGGCGCCGGTCGCTCGGAGTGGGAAGGGCGGGTCGGCTTCACCTATGGCAACATCCTCAAGCGCCTCTGCACGATCGGGTGGTGCGTGCTGGGTCTGGCCTGGCTCGCCTACCTGCTCCGCACCGAATCCGTGATCCATCCCGATGCCGCCTTCGGAGACTGCATCCGAGGACTGCTCTCTCCCGCGCTCCAGGGCGTCATGCTGGCCTGCGTGATGGCCGCCGCCATGTCCTCGGGAGACGCCGTACAGGTCACATTGGGCGGTCTCTTCTCGCAGAACATCTACCGACCCTTCATCAACCCGCACGCGACGGAGAAGCAAATGGTCCATGTCACCCGCCTGGCCGGGCTCGTCGTAGCGATCCTTGCCGTTGCTGTGGCCGTGCTGATGCGCAAGAGCGTGGTCAGGACCATCCTGGACTATCTCAACATCCTGGGCCTGATCGGCGTGTCCACCGCCATGGGCATCATTTGGCGACGCATGAACACGCGAGGCGTCTTCGCCGGCACCGCGCTGGCGGTCATCGCGTTCATCCTGGCACGCTACGTGATGAACTGGCCGCGCGAGGCCGTGACCGGACTGCCTCTCCTGGCGGGCCTCCTGGGCGCTGTCGTGGGAAGCTACCTGGCACCGCCGCCGCAGGCGCAGCGCCTGGAACGGTTCTTCACACGGATCTACGTGCCGGTCGGACAGGAACACCGACTCGGCGCACCGCTGGACCGGATCGTCCCTCCGAAAGACCGCTGGCTCACTTGGGCCGGCCTGTTCCTCGTCAAACCCTCACGCCAATCCTGGATGGGTTTCCTGATCGCCCTTGCCATCTGCCTCCTCGCAGTCGGGTTCATGGTTCGCCTGCTGCCATCTTGACCTCGGTGATTTCGCATGAAAGACCACAATCAGACTATCGGACTGATCGGCATCGGCCTGGTGGGCGCCGCTCTCGCCGAGCGATTGCTGGCCCACGGATATACGGTCCTGGGCTACGACCTCGCGCCTCCGCAGTGCGATCGGCTCCGCCAGGCGGGAGGCCGCATCGCCGCCAACCCATGTGCCGTCGCCGAAGCGGTCGATCGCCTGATCCTCTCCTTGCCCGATAGCACCGTCGTTCGCCGGGTGATCGAAGGGCCCGACGGCATCCTGACCGCCTCGCGCATTCCCTCTCACATCATCGATACGACCACTGGCGATCCAACCGAAACCGTAGCCCTGGCCGAGCAACTTCGCCGCTGCGGCAGTTTCCTCCTGGACGCCACCATCTCCGGCTCCAGCAATCAGCTTCGCAGCGCAGAAGCGATCCTGATGGTGGGGGGGGAACAAGGTGCCTTCGACACGTGCCGGCCACTGCTTGAGGTCCTCTCCAAACGCATCTTTCACGTCGGCCCCTCCGGCAGTGGCTCCCGCATGAAACTGGCGACCAATCTCGTCCTGGGACTGAATCGACTCGTGCTCGCCGAAGGCCTGGTGTTCGCCGAAAGCCTGGGCCTCGATCCCACCACCTTCCTGGAGGTCTTGCGTGCCGGTCCCGCCTACTCAGCCGCGATCGACACCAAAGGCGACAGGATGCTCCGCGCCGATTTCACCCCCGAATCCCGAATCCGACAGCACTGCAAAGACGTTTCGCTCATACTCCAGTATGCACGGGATTCTGCACAGGAATTGCCGCTTTCCCGCGTTCATTTTGATATCCTGGAGAGCGCCGTAGACGCCGGAGACGGCGACCTCGACACCAGCGCCGTGATCCGCGAAATCAGACGCAGACAACGAAACGCGGCCTCGCCGCAGGAGGATCAGCCATGAAGAATCGCGCAGTCGCCTATTCCAGACGCCGCTTCATCCAGTTCGCTGCCGGATTCGCCGGCGCGCTGACGTGCGGACGCGTCCTGGGTGCCAACGAGGACATCCGTGTGGCCGTGATCGGCCTGGGTGGCAAGGGCCGCCAGCATGCCCGCGTCTTCAAGTCCCTCTCGGGCGTCCGCCTCACCGCCCTCTGCGACATCGACCCGCAGCGCCTGGCCGAGCAGGTCAAGCATTTTGACGATGTGTTCTCCCAAACCGACCCGCGCCGCATCCTCGACCGCAACGATGTGGATGCCGTGGTCATCGCCACGCCGGACCATTGGCATGCGCTGCTGGCCGTATGGGCCTGCCAGGCCGGCAAGGATGTCTACGTGGAAAAACCCGTCTCCCATAACATCTGGGAAGGGCGTCAAATCATCGCTGCCGCCGACAAATACAACCGCATCGTGCAGGCGGGCACCCAATACCGTTCCGATGAGGGACTGAAGCAGGCCGCCGAGTACATCCGCCAGGGCCACCTCGGCAGAGTCCTCTGGGGTCACGTCGTCTGGTACGAACGCCGGGGCAGCATCGGCAGAGTCGCCCCACACACCCCCGACTGGCTCGACTACGATCTCTACTGTGGTCCCGCTCCCCTCCAGCCTCTGCGACGCGAGCAACTGCACTACGACTGGCACTGGATCTGGTCCACCGGCACAGGCGATCTCGGCAACAGCGGCATCCACGCCTTCGATGTCTGCCGTTGGTTCGCCGGTCATGCCGGCCTGCCGCCTCGCGCCATGGGCTTGGGAGGGCGGTTCGGCGTCGACGATGCAGGCGAAACGCCCAACACGCAACTGACGCTCCTCGACTACGACTCCGCCCCGATCCTCATCGAAAACCGCAACCTGCCCGCCGAGACGGGAACCAAGACCATGGATCATCTGCGTGGCATCCGCGAAGGCATCATCCTTCAGTGCGAGCGCGGATACTTCGCCGGCCTGCGGGGCGGAGGCTGGGCCTATGACCGCGAGGGCAAGCGCATCAAACAGTTCGCCGGTGATGGCGGGGGCACGCACCAGGTCAACTTCATCCAGGCCGTCCGCGAACGCCAGCCGAACCTCCTGAACGCCCCCATCCACGAGGGCCACATCTCCTCCGCCTGCTGCCATCTCGGGAATCTCTCCTGTCGCCTGGGCCGACCCGCCGACGGAACCGACATCCTGCAAGCGGTCGACCGCTTCCCACAGGCGAGCGAAGCCGTCCGCGGCCTCCAGCAGCATCTGCGCGCCAACGGCATCGATCTGGACCGCCACCCCATGACCCTGGGCCCCTGGATGACCCTCGATCCATCCACCGGCGCGATTACGCAGGTAGACGGTACACCGTCCTCCGACCGCCTGGAACAGGCGAACCGACTGGTGCAGGGCTCCTATCGCCCACCCTTTGTGGTGCCGCAAAAGGTATAATGGAGCCCATGGTCTCACAGGCAACGCGAACGGTTTCTTGGAAGGTGGATACGATGGGTAGAAGGAACAGACCAAAGCTCTCGCTGCTCCTGGTGTGTGTCGTGGGTGTACTGAATGGGCCCCGTATCTCAAACGCCAGTGTCATCGACTTCGTCGAGAAGCCGCCGACGGTGACAATCCGGATCGCTGGCGAGCCCCTGGCCACCTACGTCTACCGCGATCCCGAAATCCTCCGTCCCTACTTCAAAGACGTGTGCGCCCCCGGCGGTCTTCAGATCACCCGACACCATCCGCCCCGCGAGGGCCTCGACCCCACCGACCATGCCGGCATGCACCCGGGCCTCTGGCTCGCCTTCGGTGACATCAGCGGCGCCGATTTCTGGCGAAACAAGGCCCGCGTCGAGCACGTGAAGTTCATCGAGCCACCGCACGTCAAGGACGGGCAGGGCGGTTTCACCGTGCTCAATCGGTACCGCGACGCCGACCGCATCGTCTGCGAAGAGATCTGCGAATATGCCTTCCTCCCCCGTCCCGCTGGTTACCTTATCCTCTGGAATTCCACCTTCCGATCCGACCACGCCGCCTTCTATTTTGGCGACCAGGAAGAAATGGGCCTGGGCGTGCGCCTCGCCACCCCCATCCGAGTCAGGAGCGAGAAGGGCGGACGCATCCTCGACAGCCAGGGTCGCACCAACGAAAAGGGCACCTGGGGCAGGCAGGCCGCCTGGTGTGACTACAGCGGATGGCTCGACGACGTCTTCGCCGGAGTCACCATCCTGACCGGCCCGAACAACGTCCGATCCTGCCGCTGGCACACCCGCGACTATGGCTTCATGACCGCCAACCCCTTCGGCCGATCCGTCTTCGACGCCGGACCGCCGAACAAGACGGTGGTCCCACCGAACGAATCCTTTCATCTCGGCTTCGGCATCCTGCTCCACGCCGGCCCTTCCCCCGACAGCCTCGACCTCGCCGCCGCCTGGCAGGACTACCTCCGCCTGCTCGAGCGCACCAATCGCGACAACCCATAGCCGCAAGCGTGGATCACATATCCGCCCGCCGCATCCGCTCGATCAGTAGAGCGTGAAGTTGAATTCTGTCCCCAGGTCGACCGGATCGTCGGGCTTGGCGCCGTGTTCGTTCTTGAAGATGTACAGGGCTGTCGCGGTGGCCAGGGTGACATCGGGAATTCCATCGCCGGTGAAATCGCCGACCAGCAGACTCCGTTCGCCAGCGCTGCCTGCTCGCGGGGCCGCCAGCGTCGCAATCCGCTCACCCTGGCGGTCGTAAACCGCGCCGCTGTGCGCATTGAAGATCTCATCGAGCCCGTCGCCGGTCCAGTCGAGCAGGTGATGATGCCGCGCGTAGTCGGTATTGATCCGTCCCAGCAACCCGCCGCTCTCATCCAACAGCCATAGCGGTCCTTGGCCGAACGGCTGGTGATCGATATCCACCAGGATCTGTGCCCCCGCACGCTCGGCAATCACCCGACCGACATCGATCGACTCGAAGTGAAGCCCCGACCGTTCCCAGACCACCTTTCCTTCGCCGTCGACCATCGCAATCGCGTTGGCCCCGCACAGCGTCAGCACCAGCCGCATCTCGTGCGGACTCTTGCCGCGCTGCGCCACCCGGATGCAGTCCAGGTGCCCCCGTGACTGATCCACCTTCGAAGACCGGAAGACCCAGCGCACCGAGCCATCGGCATTGAGCATCGCATAGCCGGCCGCGACTTCATCGATTCCGTCCCCGTCCAGATCGACCGGACGCGCCTGGTGCGCAGTCCGCCAGCCCCCGGGATCGGTCACCTGCCACAGCAGTTCCCCCGAGCGGTCGTACGCGTAGATATGGTGATACCGATCCTTGACCAGCACATCGGTAGGGCGGCCCCGCCCCGACAGATCCGCAAACGCGATGCAGTCGGTCGCCTCCTCCGCAATCGAGATGCGACGCTTCTCCCGACCCGTCTGCCCGTCGAGCTCGACGATGCTGCCCTTGGTCGCAAGAACCACTTCGGGCGCGCCGTCCCCGTCCCAGTCATGGATCTGACACGCCACGTCGTGATGCCAGATCTTCCGCCCGATCTCGGGATCCCCCCAGCGCCACAGCACCGTGCCGTCCAGCTTGTGCGCCGCCGCCGTCGAGGTGTAATGAACGTCGCCCGCATTGTGGTTCTCGCACGCGACGAACTCCACCTCGCCGTCCCCGTCGAGATCGCCCGCCACCACCCACTGACCCCCGTACTCCGCATCCAGCGGCACCACCTTCCAGGGTTGCACCTCCGGCGCATCCGCCCTCGATGGTCCCGCATCGTTGACGTCGAACAGCGGTCGATCTCCCGCCCGAACTGCCGCCGAGATCAGAACAATCGTCATCACCACGCGCATCGTCTCGGTCATCCTCAACAAAGGCCACCGTGCCCCTCGCTCTTGCCTGTGTCCATGCGCTGGATTCATCATTTCAATCGTCCCCTTCGAAGTACTGGTGTGCTCGGACGCACGACAGTATGATACGCATCAGAAGAAACCTCTACGCGTCGCTTTGTCATCCTGAACGGAGCGTAGCGCAGTGAAGGATCTGGCCATCGACCGAGCAGGCCGTCTTCTTCGAGGCCCGGGTCCTTTGACGTCACCTCAGAATGATAGGCGGTCGACCGTACGGGGATCTTCCTTCACGTGTATGATAGCGTCTGTGGGGTCTCGATGACAGTCCAGAAACGAGAAACCGACAAATCGTTCAGGATATCGCCATTCATGGAACGAGGTGCTCCGATGCCTACCGCATGCAAACTGTCCCTGGTGTTGCTCTCGATCTGGACGTGCGTCTCGCCCGCCCAGGAGACCGTCGTCGTCCGCCCCCGCGAGATCGACGACGTCCTCACCAATCCCGGAATCGGCTTCATGACCTTCCAGCGTTTCAATGGCGACCGCCTCAATCAAGGCCAGCGCTGGACCGAAGGCTACCCCATCGACTATCAGGCCTTCGACCGCAGCCTGACGAACGTAGGCTATCCCGACACGTCCCTCGCGTACTTCCGCGTATACTGGAAATTCATCGAGCCCGTTCAGGGTCGGTATCGCTGGGACCTGCTCGACAAGGCCCTGGAAACCGCCGGCGTCCGCCGCCAGACCCTGCTCCTGCGCATCGCCCCCTACGGAACCGGTCCCGACAACGACGTGCCCGATTGGTATCGCGAGATGGTGGGCGCTGAAGCCAACCTTCCCGAAGCTAAGTGGCGGACCGACCCCGAGGACCCGCGCTACGTCCAGCACTTTGGCGGGATGATCCGCGCCCTCGGCGCCCGCTACGACGGACACCCTCTGCTCGAAAGCGTCGACCTCTCCATCGTCGGCGCCTGGGGCGAAGGCGCTGGCTCCGACCGCCTGACGCAGAAGACCCGCGAAGCCCTCGTCGACTCCTACCTGGAATCCTTCCGCCGGACGCACTTGATCATGCTCCTGACCGACGAGAAGACCAACCGCTACGGCCTCTCCCAGCGCCACGTCGGATGGCGCGTCGATTGCCTCGGGGACATGGGCGGATTCAGCCCCACCTGGTCCCACATGCTCGACTACTACCCCCAGGCCATCATCAACTTCGGCATGCAGGACGCCTGGAAAACAGCCCCCGTCAGCCTCGAAGTCTGCTGGGTCATGCAGACCTGGAAGGAGAAGGGCTGGGACGTCGACTACATCATCGACGAGTCCCTCAAGTGGCACATCTCCTCCTTCAACGCCAAATCCTCCCCCGTCCCCGACGAGTGGTGGCCCGCCGTCAACCGCTGGCTCAACCGGATGGGATATCGCTTCGTCCTCCGCAAGCTCACCTATTCCTCCGCCCTGAAGCCGGGCAGCTCGCTGGCCTTCACCTCCTGGTGGGAGAACAAAGGCGTCGCCCCGTGCTACCGCCCGTTTCGCCTCGCCTTCCGCCTGGCCGGTCCGCAGCACAAAGGCATCCTCGTCACCGATGCCGACCTCCAGTCCTGGTTGCCGGGCGACAACCTCTACGACCACACGCTGAAGATCCCTCCCGACACGCCGCCGGGCTCCTACGACTTCCAGATCGGCATCCTCGACCCGCGCCTCGACGAACCCGCCGTCCAGCTCGCCATCGAAGGCCGCCGACCCGATGGTTGGTACGACCTGGGCCGGATCGCCGTCCGCCCGTAGCGCGTGGTTGTGCCCCTATCGCGCGAGTTTCTTCGCACGCTCCACGATGGCATCGACGGTAAACCCATAGTGCGCGAAGTTCTCCTTCGCCGGCGCGCTCGACCCGAAGGCGTCGATCCCGATCACGTCGCCGCCGTCCCCCGTCCACCGGCACCACCCCAGCGACGCGCCCGCCTCCACCGCCAGCCGCGACTTCACCTCCCGTGGCAGCACCTCGTTGCGATACCCCTCATCCTGCTCGCTGAACAGCGCCCAGCTCGGCATGCTCACCACTCGCGTGTCGACCCCGTCCGCGCCGAGCCTCTCCTGCGCCTCCAGCAAAAGGTGCACCTCCGACCCGCTGCCCATCAGGATCGCATCGGGCCGCTCACCTTTCTCCTTCGACAGCACATACGCGCCTTTGAGCACCCCGTCGGCCGGCGCGACCTTGTTGCGATCCAGAATCGGCAGCTTCTGCCGCGTCACCACCAGCATCGTCGGTCCGTCCTTCCGACGGATCGCCGCACGCCACGCCCACGCCGTCTCGTTCGCATCGGCAGGGCGGATCACGCACAGGTTCGGCATCGCCCGAAACGACGCCAGATGCTCCACCGGCTGATGCGTCGGCCCGTCCTCCCCCAGCCCGATCGAATCGTGCGTCATGACGTAAATCACCGGCAGCTCCATGAGGCACGCCAACCGGATCGCAGGCCGCGCGTAGTCGGTGAAGATAAAGAACGTCGACGCAAAAGGCCGAATCCCTCCGTGCAGCGCCAGCCCCGAACTCGCCGCACACATCACGTGCTCGCGCACCCCCCACGCGATATTGCGATTCCCGTACTGCCCCGCCTGGATGTAGTCGGACCCCTCGATGAACGTCTTTGTCGAAGGGGCCAGGTCGCTGCTGCCCCCGATCAGCCACGGAATCCGCGCCGCCACCGCCTGCTCGACCTTGCCCGACGATACACGCGTCGCCTGGGGCCCGTCCTCGCTCCCGAATTCGGGCAACTCCCGGTCCCAGTCCGCCGGCACCTCGTCGTACCGCGCCGCCCGAAACTGCGCCGCCAGCTCCGGATGCGCCCGCGCATACTCCTCCCACTTCTCGTGCCATGCCCCTTCGAGCTTCCGCCCCCGTTCCACCGCCGTTCGCATGTGTTCCAGCACCTCCTGCGGTACGCGAAACGTCTCGTCCTCAGGCCACTCGTAGAACCGCTTCGTCAGCCGCACCTCCTCTTCGCCCAGAGGCTCCCCGTGCGCCTCCTTCGTGTCCTGCCGGTTCGGTGACCCGTACCCGATGTGCGACCGCAGCAGGATCAGCGAGGGCCGGTCCGTCACCGACTCCGCCTTGGCCAGCGCCTTGCCGATGGCGCCCAGATCGTTCGCCCGGTCCCCGAGATCCTGCACGTGCCAGTGATACCCCTTGAACCTCGTCGCCACGTCGTCGGAAAACGTCAGGTCCGTTTCCCCTTCGATACTGATGTGATTGTCGTCATAGACCACGATGAGCTTGCCCAGTTCCAGATGCCCCGCCACCGACGCCGCCTCGTGCGAAGCGCCCTCCATCATGTCCCCGTCGCTACAGAAGACATACGTGAAGTGGTCGATGATCTCATGCCCCGGCTCGTTATACCGCGCCGCCAGATGCGCCTCCGCCATCGCCAGCCCCACCGCGTTCATGATCCCCTGTCCCAGCGGACCCGTCGTGCACTCCACCCCCGGCGTCCGCGCGTATTCCGGATGCCCCGGCGTCTTGCTGTCCCACTGCCGGAAATGCTGCAAATCCTCCAGCGAAACATCGTACCCCGTCAAGAACAGCATCGCATATTGCAGCATCGACGCGTGCCCGTTCGACAGCACGAAACGGTCCCGATTGAACCACTCGGGATTCCCCGGATTGTACCGCAGAAACCGCGTCCACAGCACGTATGCCAGCGGCGCCAGCGCCATCGGCGTACCCGGATGCCCCGAATTCGCCTTCTGCACTGCATCCATCGCCAGTGTCCGGATCGTATCGATACACAACTGGTCCAACTCCGCCTGCCGCGCCTTGCCCGAACGCCTCTGCGACCCCGTCTCCGCTCCCGTCTCCACCTGCGACCCCATGAGCTCTCCTTTCCCTGATCCCTCGACCAGGCTCCTTCGCCATGCCTCCTTATACCGGCACTCCCTCAACGCTACGCCCCCCAACCCCCCGGGTGAATCAGCCAAATACGCGATTCCCCGCCCTCCCAATCCCGCACCCCCGTACCGTTCGTAGTGGCCCCGCCAGGGCATACCCGCCGGAAGCCAAACCAGGAAATACCCACATAGCCGGTCGGAATAGACGAGGAGGCTCCGACGGGGCAGGGCAGAAATACGTATTTCTACGTATAGACAATCTCTACCGGGTTCTTCTAGAATCGCACCCAAGGTGGTAGGCACCTTTCACACGGGCATCGCTCTTACTCCGTCAGGGACGCGGTGCTCCAGGGGTCACAGGGATGTGGTTCGTTGTGCCCAATTCTACGGTCACAAATCGGGAGTCGCTGGCGCCCCAGGTACGCCCGCGTCCGCTCCTCCCCGCCTCCCCCCAAGGTAAGCTCCTGACGGTGCTCTCGATATGCACTCCCCATCCCCGGTGCCACCGCCGGCCCGAGCAACAACCCGCGCGACGGCTTGGAGACTGCCGCCACAGAACCAGGAAAGGAGCGTGACCCGGGAACCAACCAGGCTGAAACCCAGCATCCGACAGACGTACCCATTCACGCACACCACAGCACAAAGGAGAAAAAAACATGAGACGGATTTCAATACTGACGATGCTCATCTGCCTGACCGCAGCCTTGGCAAGCGCCGCCACCGACACCTACATAAGTGACGCCGGCTCCGCCACCGTATATGGACCGCTCAACGCATACACTCCGCTGGACGGTGCCTGGGGAACGGGTGTTCCGGCGGTGCTCACTTGGCAGCACGGTAATTGGCCGTTGATTGACGGCTCCAGCGCCGAATGGATCTCGAACACGGAATACATTGAAGGCAACATCGCGGGAAACACCTGGAGACTGTTCGAGATATCCATTCCGATCCCGGCGGGTGCCTACAACATAGCCGGAACCGCCCAGGTCAACTCGGATAACGCCGAGGAAGTCTACCTTAACGAGACCCTGCTCGGCTCAAATGGCGAAGTCCAGGGGCCGTTCAGCGACAATCAGGAATGGAGTACAGTGATTTCTTACAACCTGGCCGACCTGCAGCCAGGCGACAACACGCTCGCCGTCATCGTGCGAAACTACGCCGGCACTAACTCCGCGACCGGCAACCCTACTGGCCTGATCTACAGCATCGCCGTGACCTACGACGAACCCATTCACGTCGGCATCGACATCAAGCCCGGCAGTTTCCCCAACTCCATCAACAAAGACGGAAACGGCGTGATTCCCGTCGCCATCCTCGGTAGCGCCGACTTCGACGTCACCCAAATCGATCCCGCATCGTTGTCCTTCGAGGGCGCTGCCGTGCGGATCAAAGGCAACGGCGCCCCGCAGTGTTCGGTCCAGGACGTCTCTGGTGATTTCACGAACCCCGAAGGCGCCCCCGACGGGTATCCGGACCTGGTCTGTCAATTCGTCGACGATACCAGTATCTGGGCCGAAGGGCCCGGCACCGCCACCCTCACCGGCAGTCTCTATGATGGGACTCCGTTCGAGGGCAGCGATTCGGTCAACGTCGTACCGTAGGCCCGCCCCACGCAACCCAGGAAGGCCTGCTAAGAACTCGGTGACCATCGCCTTGTTTACAGGATGAAACGGATCGCGTGACCACGCGATCGATCACAAGTGGTAGGCACAACTCAGAAGGGTGCCGCTTCCAGATCCGTCAGGGACGCGGCACCCGGGAGCCAACGGGATCTGGCTCGACGCATTCGACCCCGCCGACCCCCGTCGCAGCGGCCAGCGCAGGCGGTGTGTCCCCACCCCACGGTTCCCCGCAAAGCAAGCGCCTGACGGAGTTTTCTACGCGTCTTCGCCGCCGCTGGGGCAACCAGCGCCACGAGCAGCAACCCCCGCGACGGTCTCGTACCGCCGCCACAGAAGCAGGAAAGGAGCGTGCCCGGCACAAAACTCACACTTCAAGACAGGTCGTCCACCAGAAGTGAGGTAGTCGCCAAGAGAACAAAGGAAAAGGAGAAAGATATGAAGCGCGTAACCGTATCCTTCGTTATTACCTGTGTGCTGATCGGTAGCGTCCAGATTCAGGCCCATACGGCCGACGACCCCATGGCCGTCGTTCTCTACGCTGGCCAGACCCAGGCCGTCGGCTGGCTCTATGTCTGGAACGACGCCGACTATCTGTATGTCAAGTTCGATACGACCGAGGCGAACTGGTACATGCTCGAGACGCATGTCCACGTCGCAACCGATCCGTCGCTGATCCCGCAGACCAAGAAGGGAAACCCCATCCCGGGACAGTTCGACTACGGCAGTCTGCACAGCCCACCCGTGCTGGAGCGCCTCTACCAGATCCCCATGCAGTGGGAAACGGGTACGTCCGTCTGCATCGCTGCCCACGCCGCCCAGTGCATTCCAATGGAAATGTGGGTCTACAGTGATGGTACCGAGACGTTCACCGCCTACAGTGGCCCCGGCAGTACCCTGACGGACACACGTACCGGCACCGCGGTCGAGGCATGGAACCACCCCAACTGGGACAGCGTCACCGCCCAGTTTGACTATGGCAAATGGGTCTGGGAATCCTACAACTGTGTGAATCCCATTTTCGGCGACGTTGTCGACTTCACCAAGAACTTCGATGTTCCGGGCCTGCCCGGTGGAGGTACCTTGTGGATCACTGCGGACAACGGGTTCGCCGCCTTCCTCAATGGGAATCCGCTCCTCAGTGATGGTCTGGCGAGCGGTTGGCGAACCAGCAACCTCACGGAAACTTACGTGAAAACCAGTGGATGGAACTCGGTCGAGTTCACCCCGTTTCTCGCGCTCGGTGCGAACACCTTCCGCTTCGAGACCGCCAACGAATACATGGGGCCGCTGGATGGCCAAGCGAACGGAACGACAGCCTCAAACCCAGGTGGCCTCATCTATGAGGCCCGGATCGCCTACTACGACGACGGCGAAACCGCCTGGGGAGATGGCCCCGAATTTGTCAGCGACCGAGGATGGGCCACGTATGTCTGCTACACGGTCCAAGGGATAATCCCCCAGGAGTGGCCGGAAGGTGGAACGACCACCGTGGCCTTTGAAGACCTGCCGATCCTGCAAGGTAACGATTGGGACTACAATGACTGGGTCGCCGACATTCTGGTCAAAGCCATCTACTTTGGCACACCCGCCGACAAAGACCTCATCGCCATGGAGTTCACCATCAATCCGCAGGTGAAACTGGCCGGGTACACGCACGTGATGCATCTGGACACCGCCGCCTTCGCCTGCGCCGGGACATACGACTTGTACCGTGATGGTACGTGGGTGGCAACAGGGGGATACACCGCCGGTTCAGGCATTGACGTCGTGTTGGTGCCCAACACGGGAACCCCTCCAGGTCAGGTCAAGCTGATCCTCACGTTCGATCCCGGCTGCCAGTTCGATTTCAGTGCGTTCGATCCGTATGCCAGCTATCACGGGGAAGACCTGTTCTTTGATCCCTACCTGGTCGTCAAGAATACAGGTGAGGAGATTCATCAGGGCGACCCGCGTATGCTCACCGTCCCCACCGACTGGGCCTGGCCGGCCGAGGGGGTAGCAATCTGGTCTAAGTACCCCAACGTTACATCAGGTAATCCCCCTCTCTTTGTTCCTTACTGGTGGGAGCCATAAGCCTCTGTTTCTTTGAGATGGGCGCACGGTAGAGGATACCGCGCAACTTGATCGAGCGCGACCTTCGCGAAAGATCGGGGGCCGCAGCCCAGCTCTGCGGCCCCTGATTGGCCTGCGCTGTATTCTGTTTTGCGCCGCTCCCGGGTGGTAAGAGGCAACACTGTCCCTCGTCATGTTTTGGCTGCCAATCGCGTCAGGGTCGCGGAGCGACCGTGATCTTCACCACGGCGACCTGGACGCCCTTAGTGCCGGCCTGGCCGCCGGGCAGGGCATCCTCCAGACGGACACATAGTTGCGTGGTGCCCCCGGGGGCGTCGATATCGCGTTCGCTCAGGCTCGCGCTGTACCGCCCCTGGACCACCCCCGTCGGCACGATGGAGCTGCTCAGGGTCAGATTGAAGTTGCACTGCACGAGCAGACTGCTGCACCCCTCGAACGTGGCGACTCCCACCGGCTGCAACTTCACCGGCGTCGGCGTGATCGTGCACGACGGCACGATCTCAATGTCCATGAAGACGCCGATATCGCAGAACTCCTGCGCCGCGTACGTCTCCGGCCAGGAATACAGCTTGATCTCGCCGCCCGCCGCAACGGACACCAGGCAAGACATCACAAGCAGGGCACCCATCCTCCGTTGAACCACAGCCATTGATCATTCCTGTGCCAGAGTCGCTGAATGTGGGCCTCCTGCAGACAGAACTCCTGGAATGTGCGCGGCGCGAGAAGAGAAACCACCACACCAGACACCAATAGCATACCTTTTTCGGCGGGATTAGTCAAGCAGAAACCGCGCCGACCAGCTCCTTGCCATCTCCTCACCCGACCCCCCGAAATTCCCGCCACAATCCCGTCAATCCCA
>NPIE01000476.1_pt1 | contig 90158 bp, 129 predicted proteins | sample 8637661 | NCBI WGS metagenome assembly NPIE01 (sample SAMN07420842, study PRJNA396082) | bioreactor metagenome | isolation source: sample BA12 brine-fed electro-methanogenic bioreactor BA | place: Japan: Kochi | collected 2016-12-09
AACCGGCATGAGCAGGGCGTAGGGTTCGTAGTTGAATTGTAAAATTTTGTCAGCACTAAGCTCTCCGGCGTGTATTCTGTATGATTGTATATAACTGTTTAAGTGCCCGTCTGTTGCTTCCTGTCTGTTTGTTTCCAGCCTGTAATGATATGTGAGTGCTTTTGTGTAATTTTGAGTTGCACGCAAAACTCCATTCTCATATATTTTCATATTGCCGGAGGCTAAATTTCTATTGTAAGAGAAGACAACTTTCGCGAATTCATCCAGACTGGCTTGCTGATTGACTAGCAATGTAGCCTCGTCCGCGTTAAGCCTCAGTCTCCACATGTTCGGGTACGTCCAATCGACACCAACCTCGTATGCGTAATACGTAAAGCTTGAGCCGTTGCTCAGAAATCGTTCAAACGAATCCAGGTTTCTTCGCTTGACAATGCACTCTATAGTGAATGCATCTGTAATATTGAACTTTTGGTTTATTCCGAAATCAACAAAATCATTGCCGGTCCCTCCAAACAATAGCGCATCATTTACCCAGAGAGGCCCGTTAGAAATTAATCCGATATTCCCGGATGTTCCTACATCGTACAAGCGTTTCCCTGCGAGCTCTATGTAAGGCCAATAGCTAACAATGCTGGCCGGATCAATCCCCATCCGCTCCGCATTATGCCGCACAGCGTACTGCACCGCATCAGGCGGACCCCACATCGGAGGTTTTATGTCGGGCCGGAATATCATGAATAGGTGCTCTGGCGCACCTGAACGGTTACGCCATTCAAGTCATAAGTCGTATCGTCATTAACCACACGTACCCGGAATTTACCCACCATGTCAGCCGGAACAGTAATTGTTCGCTCAGCCTGTCCACCAGCAGAAGTAAATGGCAGAGGCACAGACCACGGGGCAGCATCAATGGACTCGTAGTCAACGCCATTTACGTCGCGCTCAATCTGCACTCGCGCTTCGCTCGAAGACGCAGACGCATTAAACGTGGCGACAACAGAGATTTCCGCACTCACTTTCCCGGCAGTATCAACTGTGCCGAACAAGTAATTGCTGGACGCCGCTATACTTTGCGTGGCTCCAAGTTGCGACCATGATCCAAAAGTAAATCCGCCCATTACATTTCCTCCCTGACCCTTGATACCATTTGTTCGGTGACTTCACTGTACCCGATCTGCTGCGCCCGGCTCTGATACCTGCGGCCCAGGTCAAGAATCTGGTCGGCTTGCGTTTGAGTAACTATCCCGCCAGCAATCAGCGCATTAACATAAGCTGTGTTTTCTGGATGGGAAATATCAAGCCCTGATTCGGCCTGCACGGTTTCAAGCTGGTCGGCGATCCACAGCGACTCAGGCGTGTTCTGAGACCGGATGGCTTCCACAATTTGCAGCGCCTTCGCTACACCTAACGCCCCGGCAAGGGTGCGCATAGAGATAAACCACTCGAATGTCTCAACGTAGCGCGGCTCGTTTAGATCGGCTGCGAGTTTTTTCAGTGATGGGTTCATCCTTTGCTCCTGTTTGACCATTGCTCTCTGATCACAAACCTCTCCCGGCCCTTGTGCTCATATTCAATCCGCGTAAAACCTCGCTCAAACAGCCAGTCAAAAACGGCGAAGTAGTCTTTGCGCCTCATCTTTCCGCAAGCGCCCATGATGTAAAGGTAGGGCTGTCCGTCGCTCGATGTGCGGCAATATGCTGTGGCTACTCCCTGCCACCTGTCTCTGGATTCAACACTTTTGTGCTCGTCGCCGACTCTGATCAAGTACGAACATGTAAGCCCGCAGGAACATTTTAAGGGCTCGAATGAGATGCCCAAAGGCTTTCTCCTTCAGGGGCTGGGGCAATTTTGATTACCCCGACCCCTGCTCAAGACTAATCCGCGTTGGCCTGGCCCTGGATGTCGATTCCGAAAAAACCGTACCGGCCAGAAATCACCGAGCCGTCGTTTTGCGCCCGCGCCTTGGCGTAGACCTCGGTCGTCTGGTCAAGTGTCAGCGCGTTCATGTCAGCGGGGGTAAGCGTTGCGCCAAACGCGCCGCCAGAGGTCGAAGAAAGCAGAAAGTCAACGCCTGCATGAGAGATCGTGATTTCATCCCCTTCGGCCTCGTCAACAATGCCGCTGCCCTCAAAGGTGATCTTCGTCTCGGTCCGGCTGGCGACGACCTTGGCCCCGTTGTTGCCCGCGTTGGTTGCGCCGCTGATCGTGACCTCCTGCCCCGGCAGGATGTCCGGGAAGGCTCCGGAGCTGAGATTGATGCTCTGATCGGCAGAGGAAAACGCCAGCGTTTTTGCGCTCCAGGGAACGACCGAAAGCGAAATGTCGCTCCATCTGCGCCCGGTGGCGACAAGGTACACCAAACGCTCGTTGGAATCCTTGGTGCCGCCCGTTGAATCGAGCACCAGCCCGGAGACGGTCAACGGGTTGCTGCGGTCGCCGGGGACGCCTGCCACCGGGTCGCCGTGCGAGAAGTAATCGTAAGGATCGGTGTTGTTTGCACTCAGAAGCAGATCGTACATGGGTGGTCTCTCCTATTGGGTTGTGGCCCACGCCCGCCACTGTCCGAGGCGTTCTGTGAGCGATAGAATCAGTTTTTTAAGCGCCACCTCCCCTTGCGGCGTCAACGCGCTGCTGGCGTCGGCGTGAGAGGGGGCGACAAATTCGGGAACGGGGGCACTGACCGGCGCAAGCAGAAATTCGGGCGGCTTTCGCTCGACCGGCACCGGCACCTCGACCTCAACCGTTTCGGTGCGCACGATGGTTTGGGGCGTGCAGCCGAGGGTCAGCGCGACAATCAGGGCGAGAGCAAGTCGGACAGCCATCTGTTCATCTCCTTATGTCCCGCAGGGGCGGTTTCGATCTGCCGCCACTGCTCGGGGGTTGCGGCGGCCTTGATCGCGGCGGCTTCGGCTCGCTGCTCGGCGGTCTTGGCCTGCCGCTGCAAAGCCTGAATGCGCTCGTTTTGCTTTTTGATCGAAGCTTCAAGCTGGTCCGCCAGGCCCTCAAGCGCCTGGTTTTGCGTCTGGAGCTGGGCAGAGCGCAGCATCTCTTCGCGAAGGTCGTCCTTGATGGTGCGGATCTGCCAAGAAAGCGCTCCGATCACGACCGCCGCCACGACGGCAACGATGATCGCCAGCCCGCCGCGACTCTTGAGAAGCTTTGCCGCAAAAGACTTGATCGCCATCGACGCAATCATGATTCATCCTTCGGCCACTGCGGGGAGCGGTCGTCCTTGATCGCCTCCAGGGTGTGGTCCTTGTCGATCAGCTCAAGAAACCAATCGACGGCCCGCATAATGAAATACTTGCGCGGCACCTGTCCGCCGTTGGCTCGCCGGATCTTGCCGATGACGCTACTCATGGGCTCTCCGGGGTGGCCGAAAGGTCCGGCCCAGCGCCCGCAGTGAACCAGGTTGAGCAGCGGCCCAAAGATAGCGTTGGAGCGCTTGCTCATGCTGGTTGCCATGTAGCCGATCCACATCAAGACTCTTTCGCGGTAAACTTTTTTCATTTCGGGCTCCTGATCTTGGCAACGTCTTCCACCGTGGCGCTGCCGATATAAGTCAAAACGATTACCCCGAAGATCCACGCCAGCGTTTCCAGCAGGGGGCGAAGCGCCTCAAGTCGCTGCGGGTCGAGGATGACCGCCAGGGCAGGCAGCAAAAAAAGCCCCGCAAGCGACAGGTAGCTGTGTCTGCGGCGATGCCGCCACCAGCGGGCCACGTCGGGCGGGCCTACCGGGTCGGCGGCACCCTGGGCTGTTTTGTGCATCGATTCTGTCTGCGACAATCTTTTCTGTCCTCTGCGCACCGCCCGTAGGGGCTGTACGGGCATGGCTTCAGTGTTGTGTCTTCGCTGCGCGGAACCTTCACTGGCAGCGCCTCTTGCAGTGATCCTTTTTGCCCTCAAGCGCCTGGATGCAGCGAGTGTTCTTGCGGGCGCTGGCGGTGGTCAGCGCTGAGTGCAGCACCCCTTCCGGCAGGCTTTCGAGGTAGCGCATCTTGCTGGCGATCTCGGCCACCACATGCGCCACATGGTTCTCCGCAATTTCAAGCGTGCCGCGCTCATCCTGGGCGCGAGCTTCGATCTCAACGACTTTCATCCAGCGCTCAAACTCTGTGCTCATTGCGACTCCAGTTGGATATGCGGGCCGTCCACGAAGCTTTGCCAGTCGCCGCCCCAGGTGATGTCGATTCCGTATTCGCGGGCGGCCTGCTTGAAGGCGTCTGCAACCTCGCGGTAAAAGGGCAGTTCCCAGGTGAGCTTGCCGTCGGCATAGACCGCAAAATCAATGGCGCTGCCTGTGAGGTGGTAGCTGTGCATGGTGGTGCTTTTGCCCTGCTCCACCAGCTTTTTTTGCCGCTCGCGGGTGCGCAGCCCCTCGGTGATGCCGAAGTCGTGGGGCGACAGGAAAAGAGCCCGGTAGGCAATGCCCACCAGGTCCGGGTGGACCTGCCGCAGATGGTTTTTGCTTCGCTGGCTGAACCTGAAATGCTCCATGAAACTTCCCTATTGTTTGATATATGATACAGCCAGGGCAGTCAAAACAGCCGTCGCGATATATTTAAGAATTTGAATAAGCGTTTTGCCGGGTGCGTTTTCGAGCTTGTCGATCTTCTCCTTGGCTTCGGTGGCGGCCTGCTTGGCTTCGACGGCATCTTCCTTGGCGATGCGCAGCCCTTCAGTCAAGTCGCGTTGCAGGATCTCGACCGAGCGCACCAGGTCGCGCCCCGTTTCCGCCACAATCTTGACCTCGCGCAGCGTCTCGTCAATGCGTCTCCACTGTGCTTCCTGGTCGCTTCTGATAGCCTTGATCTCCGTTTCAGAAACTGCGGTCCGCTCCAGCAGGTCTGACAGGCGGCTGACCTGCCCCACCAGCGTTTTGACGCTGGCCGAAATGGTGGAGACGCTGCTGGAAACCGCGTGGATGGCATCGGCGTTCTGCCGGATCGTTTCGCGTTCGGTGCAATGGTGCCAGGACGGCATTGGCTCCCCTTCCTGTTTTTGGTCGGTTGCGGGTTCTGGATAGCTCATGCTTGCTCCGGCCATGTGCTCTTATCGAATTTCTCCATCTCGCGGGCTTCCACCTCGTAGGGGTTGTTCCAATAGCCGTGGCGGACGAGATACCAAAGATAGAGTGCGGCGAATTTAAGCAGGCCGTCGCGATGCCATTGATACTTGTGCCAATCTTCATGACGCCGCCAGCGATTGTTTACTTCTTCCTTCGGCACGCTGTACCATGTGTGTTGCCCGAGGGTGACGGCCCATTTTTTTGACCGTCCCATGGAAAACAACAGGGCGAATCTGGAATCATAGTGATCTTTCAATCCGTTCCCCTTTCCTTACTCGCTTTGCGGCCACGCAATGGCTTCGATTTCCTCAAGCGTCTGTGCCGCCGCAAGCTCATCGAGAAGTTTCTGCTGCGTCCCGAGAATCGCGCCGGACGCCTGCTCAAAAGTCTCGACGTTCTCCATGACCTTGAGCACCATGTCCTCCAGGCTGATGCCGCGAGAAGCGGCCATGGCCGAGAGCAGCGGCGTCGAAACGGAAGAATCTTCCAGCCACGCCCTGGCTTCTTTTTCCTGCTTGTGCCAGCTCTCGCGCTCTTCCTCACTGTATGGGGCGGCGATGGCCTGGAGGCGGCTTGAGCCCTCAGCTCGTATTCGAGATTCTACCAGGTCCCTTGTGCGAGCGACGCGCTCCTGCTCCGAAGGCTCCGGAGCAGGCTGACGCTGGCCGGCTACCCACACCCACTTCCCAGGAGCGCCAAGAAAGGCCTGCCAGTCCTCATCACTGATTTCAACTGCCTCCTGTGGGATGAGATCACCGTGTACATCTTCGGTGTAAAACCCCGAAGGGAATCCTCCCTGGTTGAAGATCGCATATTTTTTGTTCATCACTACCGCCCTATTGATATCCAGTGGTATGTTCCATAAGCCACAGCATCCATAGTAAAACCCGACAGCGACATGGACGTTGTTCCGAGGCTGTTTTGATCATTTGCAACTAAAACTCGGTTGCCAAACAAAATAAAGAGTTCGTTGGGGTAGGTAACTGGGAACGTAACGCTGTTGCCACTCGAAGATGACCAGGCAAAAACCCCCCATTGGATAATGAGACCGCTTGGTAGTTTCTGATACCCGGAGTTGTTGAGATATGAACCGAACTGCGACATAACCGCCACATCGTTCCCGCTCACGCCAGAATTAGCTTCAAGGCGTCCGTAGGAATCCCTTTCGGCGATCGTCCCTGCATCCGCGCTCGCGGAAGGGTAGCGCCCCCGCAGATAAGACGCATTCAACCCACTCGTGTCACTGTCCACCGTCTTGAGCAGCGCCAGGATCTCAGAAGCACTTTGATCCGCCGTCGCCCCATTCTCGACATTAAGCAGGCTACGCACCAGGGCAGGAGTCATGGGCCTGATGAAGTTATTGCTATCCTGGTCCACTTGGCCCATCAGGAAATTGCAAGCCGTCGTCGCCAAAGAATAGCTAGAACGGAAAAGCCGCGCATGTATGTCTCCAGACGAGTCTCGCATCGCAATGCGGCTGGCAGACTCTGCCGAGGTTGCGCCGTGGGCCGATGTGGCGGAAGCGTGACTGTCCACCGTGTCCTTGCGGGCGATGTCGTCTGACGCAGCAGGCGCAGCCACCTTGGCGCGGCCTGCACTGTCACGAAGGATGATTCTGCTTGCGGTTGCGGACGAGGTTGCGCCGTGGGTGCTGGTCTTGTTTTCGTGGGTGTTGACCTTGGCCTGCGCCCCGGTGGGCGTCTCGGCACCGATCTGGCTCGTAGTGACTTTGTGCGGGTTGCTTTCGTTGTCCGCATGCCCCTCGATGAGGTTTTTAAGCCACAGGGTCCGGTTGGCAAGCGCCTGGGCTGCGGCGTTAAGCAGATCCTGGTCGATCTGCTCGCCGTTTTCTACTTTATTGACCAGCGTGGTCCAGGCTGATTGTTCCGTCAAACTGCTCATAGATCCCTCTTACTGGAAAGATATGACCCACTCGACCTCGATGCGGTACGCGCTCGACTTCGTGATCGGGGAGATCACAACGCGCGAAAACAGCTTATTGGTCGCATCGGTCAAAAGGCCAAGCTCCTGATAGGTGTAGCTGCCGCCCTCGTTGTCCTGCATGGTGGTGACAAAGCGCACCTGGTTGTGGGCGGGGTAGTCGATGGCTGCGGCCTTGGTGAATTGCGATGCGCCAAGTGCCGTGTCGGTGAGCGAGGCCGCCGTTCCGTCGGTGCCGAAGTCGATCTTCGAGATATGCTCCAGCCCGGAATATCCGGAGTCTCCACCCAGCAGGCGAGACATGATGGTTTTGCCGGTTGCGACAATCAGGTTTTTCTTCTCCTGGTGCAAATACCTCATGCCGTCTGGAAAAACCTTTGTGACCCGTATGTCGCCGCGCATCGATACTGACTCTTTTAAATTCGACATTTGCCATCTCCGTTCACTATATCAAACAATCAGGGTAAAAATCATCCGCCAAAAAGCGCCTCTTCGGTCATGGCTCCGCTGGAGACCTCGATCTTGCGCACCAAGACCTGCTCTTTTATGGCATCGTTTTCGCCAACGACCAGCCCTGGCGTTCCAACCCGCCAACCCTCCCCCGCCCTGATCGGTCCAGGCTCGAAAGAGTCCGCAAGCGAAGCTGAAATCGCAAGCGCCACCACCTCTTCAGCCGTCAGCGTATCTTCGATCTGTTCAAGGTTGCGCAGCGCGTACTCGAAGAAGTCCGTCCCGGCAGCCTTGTAGCGCCGGATGAGATCTTTGGCGCGGTCGATATGCTTCTGGGCCTCTTCCGGCGACAGGCTGCCGGGAACGCTCATGTCGAGCAGGAAATATCCCGGTGCCTGGCTTTGCAGCTCCGGCTCCAGGTCGTCGCGATAGTCCCAGGCGTCAAGCAGGGTCGCGTCGATGTCCATGGAGTCCTTGAGGATCTTCTCAAGAGCCACGTTGTTCTGGTTGGGACGCAAAAGCTCGCCGACGATCCGCCGCGCGTAAGATTCGTCCGCCTCCCCGGTGTACCTGCGGATACCGAAATACTGCTCGCCCCACACCTCAAGCCAGTTGCCGGACGAGGAATGAAGGTGGAGCTGCCTTTCGGCCACCTTCTCCTGCTCCGAGAGATCCGAAAGCGCCCAGGCGTAGGTCTGCATCTCGGCCCACAGAAGAGAGGTCGGATAAAACAGGTAGTTTTCCGCCGCCAGCGGTTCGCGGTCCGAGGAAAGCAGTCCTCTGGCGAGAAGATTCTCGTGGCCTGAAGACAGCACGTCCAGGGTTGCGCCGACACCCAGGGTAGAGACTTCCGCAGACAGGTCTGCAAGGGTTTTTTCCTCAAAAGAAACCATGTGCTTTTCGCCGCCAGACTCAATGTTCAGCCCGCCTGTCCCGACCGAGAAAGACCCGTCGCCGGAAAACGATAGAAGCGCTACGCGCTGAGCGCCGGAGTCCCTGTCGAAAACGCGATGCAGTCGTTTAAGCAGCCTGCGGATCATTGCGTGACCGTCACCGTTACGGTGCCGATAATCAGCACCTCGTTAATGGCCGGAGTGACATCGCCTGCGGGGACACTCAGCGAGACGTTGTAGACCCCGTTGATCCCCATGGCACGCTCGATGATTTCGTTGTAAAGAAGCTTCTCCCCGATGCCGAGTCCCGAGACGTAGTTGACGATGGTGTCTGCCACCCTCTGCTCTACCTCCGAGGCGCTGGCGGTCTGGAAGGCCTCAACATCGATGGTGACATTTTGCACCGTATCGGTTGCGGCGGAAACGGTCACGACAACGCCTGCCGCCTTGTAGCCTGCGACCTTCTCCCCGTCCTCGACATAGCCGTCAATTATTTTCTGCGCTTCGTCAACCAGGGCCGCGCTGGTGCCGGACTCTCCGTTGTAGATATAGCAGTCGGCGAATCCCGCCGTATCTCCCGGCATATCGACCACCATGGCGTCAACACACCGCTCGATCACGTTGCCGTTGCCGTCCTTGATTTCTGCGGTCTTTGCCCCGTACTCAATCGCCGTTTCGGTGCCGCGCATCAGCGATGAAATGTATTGCAGGAAACGCAAACGGCGGTCGTCTTCGCTCTCCCTGGGGGCACCGTTGACGATAGCGTTGGGATTGGTCACCTCGTCGATACCTGCAATGACGCTCTTTATGACCGTGATGGTGTTGCCCCCCGTGTTGCCCGCCTCTCCCGGAGTCAAGGCCGACACCGGCACGTCAACACTGGACTGCCCCGCCGAAAGGGTCGCCTCGATGGTTGTCTCGTAGACCTTCTCCGGGGAGAGCTGCGTGCCGACGGTTGCGACCCTTGCGCCTTTGGGGATTGTTACGTCCTCGGCGGGCGGAGTCTGGGCGCTGAACCTCACGTCTCCCGAGGCCCGTACCGCAGGCAGCGCGGAAAAATCGAAGGCCCGGTAGATGGCAGTCGGGATCGCCTTGCGGATGGCGACATAGAATTGATAGGTAATCGCCTCGATCTCGACCGCCACCGCTTCGAGCTTGGTGCGCGAGAGGCTGCCGGGAATAAAGTCGGTCACGACATTTTGCAGGCCCGAGAGCCAGGCCACCATGCGGGCGGTGATGGTTTCTGCTTTTTGGATCTTGAAGCTCATAAAATCATCCAATCAAGAGATTGACCCGTCGGGGCGAGGCGTGGCCGACAGGCACGACATCGGCCTCGACCGTCAAGCGGGTGCCGTCCACTCTCAGGTCGAGCGAAGCCACCCGGTCAACCCTGGGGTCTTCGAGCATGACTGATCTGGCCTCGACCCGGATGCGCTCATACCACATAGGCGTTCCGGCCCGCCCGATAAAGGTCGGGATCAGGCTGCCGTAACGCGGGTGCCCGAGCTGGGCAAGCTCGCCACGCACTGTCGCCAGCCGGTGTTCAAGCTGCATCACCAGGTTCTCGATCCCACCCACGGCCATAACCCGCCCGGAGCCGTCGCTGGCATGCCTTCCGTTGGCGTCAAGAAATTCGTCGATGCCATAGGCACGCTGCTCGAAAGTGCCGTCGGAGTCGAGCATGGCGGTCCGGTCCGCGCTGCCGGGGACCAGCACCTTCTCTCCAGGCAAAAGAACCGACAGCGCCCGCTCGTGCCGTGTGGCTGAAGCGTTGCGGCTAAAGTCTTTCTCCAGGGGGGATTCGAGCTTTATCTCCTGCCCGAATTGACCGGCCACCACCTCTTCAACCACGCCGCCGTCAACAAGGCTTCCCTCAGAGAGAGCCACCACGTCACCCGGCTCCGGCGTAAAATCGGAGCAATACACCGTGCGCGTGCCGCTTGGCATGTCGGTGTAGCACTGCCCCTCGCCCAAGACTTCACTGAATTTGTCGAGCCCCGCCTGTCCGACAAACGGATATTCCAGGCCGTTGAGGTCCGCCAGCCGCTTCCACTGGCTGGCATCGCCCAGGGTGCGTTCGGCAATAGTCTCGATGCTGTCGCCGTCGCGCACGGGGTCTTCAGAAGCCGCAACCTCGGAGACGCTTTGCTCGTCGTCAAAAAGGGTGTTCTCGGGATCGTGCAGCGGGACCGCGCCGACGTTTTCGACAATATAGCTGTTGGGCAGGCTTGCGGTAACAACCTCAAGCACGTCGTCGGCACTGACAGGATCTTCGTCCAGATTGGTCGATGAGGGGCCGAACAGGTCGGGGCGCGATTTAAGTAGCAGCAGGTCGCGCTTGGTGCGCCGCAGCGCGTCGGTGAATTCGTGGGGAAGCCGCTCAAGCGAGACAACGGCGTCAAGGATAAAGTCAACCGTTTTGAGCGCATCCGAGACAAGTCCGAAGGGGGCCTCGATCACATCGCTCAAGCCCTGGCGGAAGGAGGCGACCGCCTGGCGCACGGTTTGAAGCTTGCCGCGCAGATCTCGCGTGTAGTTGATCACGTTGGCAACGACGGTCGAAACCGAAGTATAGGCCTCAAGCAGCGTCTCCCATGGCCCGAAATCCTGGTCAATGGCGGGAGGGGAGGACAGAAATGCGGAAAGAAAGTCCTTGCCCGCATCGCTTGGCTTCTGAAGGTCTCTCAGGGCCGTCATATCGAAGCTGTATTGGTAGAGATGCTGACGTTGGGTGGAGCGGCGCACCACAAAGCGGTTGATCTCCACCGCATAGAAGGCTTCATCGGTGAAGTTGAAGAAAAACACCTCGGAATTATCCGAAGACGATCCTTGCTCCGACTCAGGCGTCCCGAAAGCGCGGTAGAACGAAAGAAGGCCTTGTTCGATCTCGCGGTAAATCTCCCAGCCGCACATCTCAACCCCCTTTTGCAGATAGCGGGATCTGCCCCGTGGGCTGCCGTCGGCGTTTTTGAGCGTGCCATAGAGACCGAAAGTGCCCTGCATGCGGATGCGCGGTAGGCCAAGACCTGTTCGCTCGACAAAGGCCCCGGCTTTGGTGTGGGTGACGCTTGAGCGCGGCGGGTAGGCGATTTCGTAGGACTCGGGGTTGATCGGCAGCACAAAGCGCACGGGCTCGGCACCACCCCCGCTCCATACCTCAAAGAGAAATGGCAGGTTCTGGTCGCGCGGCTTTTTGCCTTGCTGCTCGGTTGTCGCGCTGCGAATCAAAGGCATGGCTTCCCCTTGCCTCAGAATAACCCTGAATCGTATGACATATCAAACGATTTTCCCGCAGGATCTTTACAGCACATGGCCGGTGTGTTCGCTGTCCGGCGCACCGCTGGTGGTCTGCACAACGGCATTGGCCTGGATGTATTCAACGATTGCAGTTGAATCGGCCAGCCCCAGCGCATCCCGGTAGCTGATCGCATCATCGGGGTTTGAGCTGGAGGGGGCCACCACCGCGTCCATGGCGGCTTTGCGTGCGGCCCACAGTCCTGATCCTGTCATTCCCATAGCGTCTTCTCCTTACAAGCTCGATTTCACGGTCTGGCTGCGCATCGGGTGCGGCTTGCCGGTATAGGCGCAGATACAGTCGCCTTGGACGTTTCCTTCCGGCTTGCCGACCCCGCCGTCAAGCTCGATGGTGCCGTGAGAGGTCCAAGCGGTTTTTCCCTCGACAGTCACAGTGCATTTGCCGCTCTCCACCGTCACAGTCCAGTCGCCCGCCTTGATCGTGGTGGTCTCTGCATTGTCGATAATGGTGGTGCGTGAGCCTTCCTTGTCGAACACCTCGTCGCACTTGTTGATCCGGCGATGATAGCGCGGCTCTTCGCTGGATTTGGCCTCGATCTCGTTTTCATGCGGCGGCAGATAGCCGATCACCACCGGGTCGGCCAAACTCCCCCCGAAGAAGGCTACCGCCACCGAATCGTCCTTCTCTGGCGTCCACTGCTCGCCGTTGTGGTCGTTGATCTTGGAGTGCAGCAGCGGCACAAGCTTCAGCGGCGGATAGGGGCCGTACAGATAGAGGTCAACATAGGTGCGCTTGCCGTTGGTGGTGTCGCGGTAATGCACGCCGGTCACCACGCCGCGCACCGGGAAAAACATCTGGCGGACCAGCTTGACACCGGGGTTGACCTCAAGGCTGCTCTGCCGGTGTGAGCCGTCTGGCGAATCACTCATCGCTTTGCTCCTGCGTCTCGCCCTGATTGTCGTCGCTGCGCGGTCCGTGCGGCTGCCCGCGTGTCAGTCCCAGGGTCGTTTTGAATGTCGTCGCCCGGTCGCCCCAGATATATTGGTGTCGCACCTCTTCGATGAAATACTCCATCCCCGTATCCGGCATGTAGACGCCCATGGCGATCCGGGCACGCGGATCGCCATGAACCGAGATGCTGCCCGATTCGTACTCGTGCGCCCGACGGTGCCAATCCCACAGCGCGGTGGTGCGCTCGTCGATAGCCCCTTGTGTGTCCGGGGTGATCGGCGCGTGGCGATCTTCAAGAAAGGGTAGATAGGGCGTCTGCGGTCTGAAGGGGCGAAAGCCGTAATCCTTCACCAGCTCTTCGTCCCATTGGGCGAATTTGTAGAAGACATACGCCAGGTTGTCGGCCCCAAAGAGGTTGGCGTAGTTTTCAAAGCTTGCATAGTTGATCAGGTCCGCATCGCCGACACCGAGATTTTCTTCGATGATCTCTTCCGGGCCGACATCGATCAGGCGCACGTCCGGGGTGAGCTTGGCCCGCTTAGCTCCAACCATAAAAGGTCTTCTGCGCAGCAACACCCAGAACTTGCCGTCTTCCTGCGTGTCGGCAAAAAGCATATTCCACGGCTCATTTGCGACCTGCTTCATGGTGGCCCAGGCCGATCCGTTGGCCTCGTTGATGGTGAAATTGAGGCAGGTCCAGGGGTCGGAGCTGTCCAGGGCATGGAAGATATAATCTCTCACCCAGGAGCCCACCTGCGGGTAAAAGAGGTTTTCGATCACCTGCTTGACGTTCTGATCCGGGGTGCCCGACATCTGCCAGTTGATATTCTCGTTCTGAAAGCGCCGCGCCATCGGGTCGCCGTCGTTAAGGTCGAGCCGCGCCAGATCCCATCCGATATTGTGGCGCACCAGCATCTTGCCCATATCCATGCCGTGGATGCTGATGCGGTTGACCGGCTGCCCCTGCGAGGTGTGAGTCCTGGAACGAGCCACGCGATCCACCAGGCCGATCATGACCGGGTAGAGACCACTGCCGTCGCCCCGGTCCAGCTCGATCAGGATGATGTCGTTGGGCTTGACCACCTGGTCGTAGCTTTTGCCTTCAAGGCGGCGGGCCATGGTCAGGCCGACGTGAAAGCCGCCCGCGCCGCGCCCGAGCTGCTTGCTGGTGACCACCGAAAGAACGTCTCCGGAAATGTCCTCGTCCTCAAAGCCGTTGGCTCTGCGGCGCAGGGTGACGCGGTGGTCGGGGCTATACCTCTTTGTCGGGATCATGGGCTGCTCCAGGTTGCCAATTCAGGAAATCCGTGCTTTAATTTACTTAAATCGTTCAGACTTTGGAGGGGTCTATGAAAAAGCTTGTTTTTGCAGCGGTCCTGTTTTTGATGCTCGCCGCACCGGCTTTTGCCGAAAGAATTTTCTACACCACGTCTCTCGATGGAAGCGTTTACGCCGTCAACTCCACTGAAAATCGTGGAATCTATCACTGGTATTTCGAGGGACAGCGCTACGAAGCCCTTTTTCACGCCGACCGACCCAAGATCACCCTTGAGAGAAGTGACGGCTACAAAATCAAGATCACCAGCCCGGAGGACGGTGTGTTTCTCGCGGAGGACTCTTTCGGCACAGAGTCGTACTGGCTTGACGAGACGGTCGGATCGCAAATGGTCTGGGCGACGACCAACCACTTCTTTGAAAACCGGGAAAAATCCCCCGATCAATGATCCGCCCCCTCAACCGTTACGTTGTAGTCAAGGCCCGCCTCTCGTGCGCGTTCGTCAAGCGTCGTTTCGATCCTCACCCGCACTTCCTGCGGCGGGGCGGTCTCCCGAGCGCCGCCACCGCCCGCTTCTTTTTGCGGGATCTCGTAGCGCCGGACAGAATCACCTTCCTCGCGCCGTTGCGGCAGAGGATGGCGAACGGGGTCGCCGTTCCGGTCTGTCGCGGGCTTGTAGCGCTGAACACCCTCCTTGTGTGACGGCCTTTTGGGGATCGGATGAAGGATTGCCCCAGGGTTGTTCCGCCAGAACTCCACCCCTTCAGCCCCCTTCCTGAGCTGATCTTCTTCTGATATGTAGGATCTCTCGTCAACCTCGTCCGGAAACATGAGATCGGCAACCGGAGCCCAGATCGGAGAGGTTTTGGCTCCGGTTCCAAGGATCTTGCCGATATTTCGCAGCGCAGTCCTCCCGGCCTGGGTCTTTGCCAGGGCGGTAACGCCCGCCCCTCCGGCAGCGCCCCCCGCAAATCCCCCAGCTCCACCCACAAGGTTCATGCCCCCGCCCAGAACGAGAGAGCCGACCATAAGCTTGCCGATGGGGTTGTCTTCCACGGACTTGATAAAGGCTTTGACAAAATTGCCGTCGCGGATCTCGCCCACGCTGTCCGTCAGCGACGCCTTGAATTTGTCGATCAGCGGCATCAGGATCGATCCGACCTCAACCTTCAGGTCGTCAAGCCCTGCCACCGTCATTTCGTGCTCCCCGCCCTTGGTCGCCATGCGGCTTGCGGCATCCTCTTCCAGCGAGGCGACCTGGCGCACCTCAGTAATGGCTTCTTTGTAGTTGTCGCTGCCGTAGGCAAACGCGCCCTGCCGATAAAGATCGTCGATCATTTCGGTCTGGCGCTTGGTCAGGCCGAAGGTGTTGCGCAGATTGAAAAGCCCCGCGACATTGAGGCTGCCGTCCTCTGCCGCGCCGAACTGCTCATAGGAGTGGCGCATGATCTGCTCAAGGTTGCCGCGCTGCCTCTCCGGGTCGCCGCTTGCCCCAAGCAGCCCCTCTTCACGCAGGCCGACATAATCCCAATAGTCCCGTGCGCTCGTGACGTTGCCCGCCAGCGCGTTCATGATGAACATCTGCTGGCCTGGCCCGCTTCCGCCGCGCACGATGCCCTGCTCCAGCCGGTCCATGAGCTGCACGCCGGATTCTCCCTGCCCGGCAAGCCCCGCATAGCTCCAGATCGAGGATTGCATTTTCGTCAGGCGCGACACTTCTTCCGAAGTCAGAGGTGCGCCGCCGCGCATCATGGAGACCGACTTGATCAGTTGCTGGTTCTGCTCCATGAACTGATCGATACGGCCCTCCCAGCCGCCTTCCTTGACCGCGCCTGCGATCTCGCGCAGATGTCGCTCATAGCGCCGCTCGTCCGCGCCGGTCGGCTGGTAGATCGACGCCATGTAACCGCCGATGCTTTGCACCTCGGTTCCCATGGCCCGCGCAAAGGTCTTGGCAAGCTCGGTCTGGGCGTTGAGCGATTCCCCCTTGGCCCCGGTGCCCCGATTGAGGGTGTCGGTCAGGGTCAAGCTCTCCTGCGGCGTATAACCCAGGGTGGAGGGGCGCAAAAGATCCGTGCCGCCGCGCTGCGAAATATCGGCGGCGGTGGTCTGGGCGGCGATGGCCTTCGAGATAGAGTCCTGCGCAAATCCCAGCACCGACATGCCGCCCAGCAGCGCCGCGCCGTAGCCCAGGGCCTTCTTGAAGGGCAGGCGCTGCGACATGGGCGTGGTGCCCATGCGGTCTATGCGGGCGGCCTCGTCTCGGGCCTGCTTTGCCAGGCGCTCTTCGGTGAACACCCGCTTGTCGAGCTGGCGCGAGAGGCGTTCGATCTTCGAGTCAACCGTCTTCAGCTCTTTGGCGGCATCCTCGCGCTCGCTCTTTCGCCAGGCCGTCTGCTCGATGCGCTTCAGCTCGTTGCGGCGCGTGACCAGCTTTTCGAGCTGCGCTTCGGCGCGTGAAAGCGATTCGCGGTAGGAATCGAAGTTCTTGCGGATCTCGCCGCTGAGATTCGAGGCCTGCTTGAACTGCTCTATGTCGAGAAAGCCCTTCTTGCTCCCGGCATCCCCGATGCGGCGCAGCTTGGTGATCTCCTTTGAAATCTGGCGCAGGTATTCCGCCGACTCGTCAAGGCCTTCGCCGATATGGATCGGCTCGGAGCGGCTGACGCCGCGCAGATCATCCTTGAGGCCCTTGACTTCGGTGCGGGCGACGCGGACTTCGCTTGACTCGACGCCAAGGCGGATTCCAATACTCAAGACAGCTCTCCCGGATTCAGGGTTTCAAACTCATCGTCGTCAGGCTTTTGCTCCTGGCGCTCGATCCCCAGGAAGGATTCAATGTCCGGCGTCTCGCCCGACTCGAACCGCGCCTGAAGATCGTCCACCTTCTCGTTGCCGCTCAGGGAAATGTCGCACTGAGGACACATCTTCTGATAGGTCTGCACCTGGCAGTAGGGGCAGGTCTTGACCTTCTCCCCGCGTGCGGCCCAATGCGCCTCGAATTCAACCAGAATATCCTCCCTGGTCATGTTGAGGTAGCGTGGGTCTGAAGGGGGCAGGTTGTAGGTCTGGCGAAACCAGAACTCGGCACTGGCCGCCCTTCTCCCCGCAAGCTCAACGATTGTCGCCTGATCGAAATTTCTTGAGCCATTGGCTCACCTCCTGCCACACCGCGTAGATCGCGTTTTCTTCCCCGTCGTAGAGCTTGTTCTGGTCGAACCACTCGGGCTTTTCCTCCGCGATGGCGTCCACCAGGGAGAAGATGTAGATAATGTTCTTGGCGGAGGTGTCGATCAGGTCGGCGCTTGCGATCCCGTACAGACTCAAAGCTGAAGCCTCGGCAAGCGCGGCTCGCTGCTTGTCGGCGATGGTCGGGCGGCGCACCACGAAGTTTCCGGCGAAGGCGCTGCCGAACGGTCGCTTGCCGGTGGGATCTTCTTTGTGCTCGATGCTGAAGGTGTGGGTGTTCTGCGACATAAAAGAAGGCTCCTTTTAAGAATGTAGATGGTGCGGGGCGGCCCCAATAGCGAACCGCCCCGCGATTATCGATTATCAGGTCGATTTGTGCAGCGCCCGGAAGGTGGCCTGCTCGCCGCTGATCACATGCTTGTCGTAGTTGCGGCTGTGAGTGTCGGCCTTGCAGCCGGTGTAAAGCTCAAGAGTGCGGCTATTGAGCCGGTCGAGCACTTCGATCTCAAGATCGCCGCTGGTCAGCAGCGTGTCGGCGTTGGGCACAAAGCCCAGCTCTTCGAGCGTCTTGCCGGAGACGAAGTATTTCGACAGGGTGATGGTGTAGGTGGTCTTGCCCGGAACGATCTCGTAGGACTCGCTCTGCCCCAGGCCGTCAACATCCTGCAAGCCGTAGCTGTCTTGCATGTTGACCCCCTGCACCCCCGCGCCGACGGGCGTGCCCCGCAGCTTCAGGATGACTATATTGCCGGTTACGGTCTGCTTCACGTTATCCTCCTATATCCTTATGCAGCGTTAAAGCTGGATCGTGACCCGCGTGGGTTCTAGGTGATAGGTCGAGAAAATCCAGTTGATCGGCAGGATCGGTTGCGCCATATAGTCGATATAGCGGATCGTGCCATCGACCCTGAGCTGCGTGGCCTTCGGATCGTAGTCGCGGATGATCTCGGCGTTTTTGGCCTCCTGCAACACCGCGTTGGTGATGTTGAGCACCGTCTGATCAAGCCCAGGCGTTCCGGGTTCGCCCACCAGAAGCTCATGGCGGTTGCGCACCTCGCGGGCCACATAGTCCGCGCCGTAGCCCACCGAGAATTCCACGCGGTAGTCGTTGTCGTCCTGGCCCCAGGTAGTCACCTGGCGCGAGACAACAAAGCCTGCACCCTGGACCCAATCGGGGATCGGTGCGGCGATGCCCGCCTCGATAAGCTGATCAACCTCGCCACGGCGCAATTCAACCTCAAGCCCCTGGGTGCGCAGGTACTTGCGGGTCAGGGGCAGCACCGGGCCGCCGCCTGCGGAGATCCCTGCATACATGCAGGCGGTTATATAGGCGGGAAACAGCCTCGATTCGCCCTGCGCGTCGTAGTGGCGAGAACCCAGCCCCACATGCACGGTGCGGTCGGAGTTGAGATTCTTGGCCGCCGTCTTGAGCGCGTCAATCGAAGCGCTTCGCGCCGATTCTCCGTTCCAGCCTTGCAGCTCGCCGCCAACAAAAACACGTCGTTCGCTTTTGCCGGAAGGCCCGCTCATAAACGAGGCGTGGCTGTCCACCATGGCATGCACGCTTTCATCGCCCGTGAGAGGCACGATCAGGTCGATGTCGAGGGTCTTGAGGTGGTCGAGCGCTTCCTGCCATAGATCGTTGGTCATTTCCCCGTCGCTGCCGCCGGACAAAGAGGTCCAGTCCTGGTTCGCGGGCGGAGCGTCTGCGCCGGAGGCTTTCTGCACCTGGACGTAGCCGGAGCGCTCGTTAAGGGTGTCGATGATCGCTTGCAGGTCGCTGGTGGCCGCATACTCCGTCATGATGTCCTGAGCGGAGACCGCATCGAGATCGGCGGGGCTCTCCCCGCGCGGGTTGTCCGTCAGCACCGTCACGGTGTAGTTGCCGGTTGCCTCGATGAAATCGACCAGCTCCTGAATGTTGCCATAGTCCTCAAGATTGAGGTTTAGGCTGTCGCCGGTTTCTCCCGTGACGGAGGTCGCGAAAGTTCCCATGGCCGGGTCGATGTCAAGCGTTGCGTCGGTCCCTGCCCCGGTATACTGGAGGCTGAAGCTTTCGCGCTTGATGTTGTCGAATTCTTCGCTCTGGTCGCCGAACGAAATCGAGATCTTCTTCCCCTCGACGGTGCCCGTTTCGACCTTAACCCGCACCAGGTTGGCCGCCTTGCCGTAGATAAAGCTGGTCAGCTCGATCTTGCTGTCCACGACCAGGCTCGCCTGCGAGGATGAGTTGACCGGCAGCAAATACACATTGCTTGCGCCGGGGATCTCGCCCCCAGGGGTGGGGTCGAAAGCCAGCTCCACCGCCTTTCTTGCTTCTTCCGACGAGGGATGCAGCAGATCAAGCCCCAGCGACGGGTTGGTGATATGCTTGGTTTTTCCGGGCTCAACAAGCCCGACCATCTCCCCCATAATGACCAGCCGCCCGGCAGCGCCAAGCGAGACGCGGCTCAGGCCCGACGGGTCAACATGGGATGCAGCCTGGGGAAGAACATAATACTTTCCCCGCCAAAGAGTGCCTTTTCCAACAGCCATCTGTTATTTCCTCCTATTCTGGGATGCCCATTGCTTCCAGGCCACGCCGGTCGGCTTGGTCTGGAATTTTTCAAACAGTGCCCGCCATTGCTCAGGGGGCTTGCGCCCGATCTCACCGTGCGCCTTCATCGTTTTGCAAAAGGCGTCCACGATCTCAACCTTGCCCTGCGGAAGACTTCTTGCGAATTCCGCCAGCGCAACCGGGAACGCCTCAACCTCTTTCGCCTCCTGCTTCTTTTTTGCCATTACGCACGTCCTTTTTTAGGGTTACTCGACCGCAAGATTGACTCCGGTCTGGTAGAAACTTACCGGCAGCCGGTCGGTCCAGGTCTGCACCACCTTGGCCTGCATCATGATGCCGCGAGCGTAGACGGCCTGCGGAAAGCGCTGGTGGTCAAGCTGAAGGTCGGCCAGCGACAGCGAGACCTCCTTGATTCCGAGCCCGTCCATCTCCAGCAGCTTGCGCCGCAAGGCAAGCTGGCACAGCCGGGAGAGCCAGATCGCCTCGTAGCGCGACCCGCACACGATGTCCACCCGCCACTGCCCCGAGGAAATCACCGCCATCTCGTCTTGCCAGCCGACAATCTCGCCATCCTCCATGATCGGCTGGGTGGGCTCTCCGTCGTCGCTTCCAAGCATGAATTCCGTGTCGTTCTCGCTGCCGACATAGGCGGCAATCTGGGGAAACGGCAGATCGGCAAGGGGCATGGAGGGAATGACGTAGAGAGCGCCTTCGCGCCGGTCCCGGAAGTCGGAGGTGATCGTCTGCCGTCCGATCCATTGGGCGATCTCGGCCTGCATCTGGCCGGGTGCGTCCTCAAACAGGGTCTCCACCACGGCAGCCGGATCCCGCTGCACTTCGCTTAAAAATTCCGAGATAGTTTTCACCAGGTAAAAATCGACATTGGGTGATCCCATCAGCCCCTCCTTGTAATCGTCATGCCCAGGCTCGGGGCGTCGGCTGAAACCAGATCCGCCACCGCCGCTTCGCGCAGCAGCGCCTCGATACGCGGCTGGCAGTAGCTCACCACGAAGGCCACCACCGGCTGCGGCGGTCGTCCGGGGTGCCACCAGGCGTTCGGGTCGGAATTGTCCGAGACCACCCGGAAGGTCAGATAGGCGCTCTGGCGGGTCTTGGCGTAGCCCGCCTCCATACGCACCATGCCTTCATAAATGCCGCTCTTGTGGGTGTAGCTGCCCTGCTCGCCCGACGGCTTGCGAAAGCGCTTGGTGATCGGCGGATATGCCTCTTCGGTGCCGCTTAGTTGCTCGGCGTAATTGACGCCGCCGCCGCTGCGCGAGGTCGAAGCGCGAAGGTTGCGGGCCTGCTCGTAGATGTCCCGGGGCATGACCCCGCTGAAATGAGTGTTTTGATCATCGCCGGAGGTGGCATGCCGGAACGGGATGATGTTGAAGCGGCTGCCGCCCTCGGAGACCCGCGCCTTGGGGCCGGAGAGCAGCATCGGCTTCATGTCCCACGGCCCATAGCCGTCTTCGGTTTTCTGGGCGATGGGGTGGGTTGACACGATATGATGCACGAAGCGCCCGGAGCGCGGCATGTCCAGCTCTGCGGCAGAGACGATGCTGTCGGCGTAGGCGTTTCTCTGCTCCAGGGTGTCAAAGCGCAGCTTCGGCGCTTCGGGGGGTGCTCCGGCATCGCCGCGCACCACGCTTCGCCACGTCTGCGCCACGAAGTCGGCGGCGATTGCAACCTGTTCCTGAAGGTTATTCATCATGCCCGCACCAGATGCAGCTTTCTCAGCACGACCCTGGAGCCGATGTCGTTGCCGTGACTGATTCGTTCCATGGGCACGTCAAACGCCACCCACTCGATAAAACCCTTGTATTTGACCACATAGCGCGTGCCGGTCGCAGGGGCCGTGCCCTCCAGCGGCTTTTGCGGCCACTGCCAGACGATGCGCTTTTCTCGCAGCAGAAAATCGATCCCCTGGCGGTACTTGTTGCCGTCCTGGTCGCCGCAGTAGATCGCGCGGGTCGCCTCGTAGAAAAGCGTGTCGCCATCGTCGTAGCTGCGTCGCAGTGCGTCGCCCTCGCCGTGCGGCAGCGGCCAGGTGAAGATGATTTTGTCGCCGGTCGAAACCACGTCTTCGGTCAGCGGGCTCAGTACCGCGTCGCCCGGAAAGGCGATGCCGGTCTCGATCAGGTCTTTGTGCTGGTTGACCGCCGTGACAAGTGCCTCGATCTCATGCTCTTCGCGGTAGATATTGCCGGTCAGGTCATGCTCGCGGCAGTTGGGGTCAAGGTGTCCGTGCTGATCGCGGCAAAAGCAGCGCATGCCGACCAGGTGACGCACCCTTTCGCCTTCTTCCCGAACCAGCTTGTCCACGTCTGCGGGGCGAATCGGCATATCAGAGCACCGTCATGGCAATGCCGCGATACTTGCGGCGCATCGATTTGCGGTTTTCCTTGAGCCACTTCTTGAATTCGTCGATGGTGGCCGAATAGATTCCATAAGTCGCAGACGAGGTGTAGGACACCGACTTGCTCACGCCATCTTTGCTGATCGACTCCGAGGCAAAGCCTGCCCGGTAGGCCTGGCCCGCCACGGAGAGAATCGGCAGCGCGGCAGTGTAGGCCACGGCACGGATCACGTCGCCCGTGGTGCGCTCCAGTCCGCTGCGCCCCTTGTAGCGCCAGAAGTTGGCAATATATTTACGGTCGCCCCACAGCCTGAAAAGCATGTGAAACTGGTAGAGCACCGAGTATTCGCTATCGTAGGGCATGACATCGACCGTGCCCTGCACGCGGTTGGTGGCGTATTTGCCCTGAATGACCTCAAGCGCGACCTGGTTGCCGATAAAGCCCTTGAGCTGCCAAACGTTGAGAAGCTGCGAAAGAGGGAGCTGGATATGCCAGGCCTTGGCGTTGAGATTGAAGGCGTCCTTGTAGTAGTGGGCCGGGTCCACCCGGCGATCAAACCACTCGCCCTCTTCGGGTTCGGAGAAAAAGGGCTCGGTCGCCACCCGGTAGGGTTCCAGGAAGACTTTAAGCCACTGCTCTTCGACCTCTTCTGTGGCCCGGTCGATCTCCTGGCGGATCTCTTCGTCGCCCATCACCTTCATTTCGATGATCAGCGCCTCCTGCGCGGCAGTCTCCGGCAGCTCGAAATGATCAATGCGCACGTCGATATAGGCCCCGCGCTCATCGGGCAGGGTCTCTTCATCCATCGACTCGTCCAGCTCAACCACCGCGCCGCCGCCCCATTGAAGGGTTGCCGGAGAGCTTTCGTCAGCCGGGGAGTATTCCAGGATCTGCGCTCCGGGACGGGTATCCGCCGAAGCCCCCAGCACCTGCACGCCGGTCACCACACGCGGCTGGCGCTTGGCGGTCAGGGTTTCCGAGGCATAGAAGGTCAGCCCGTGGCAGTAGCCGTTTTTAAGCTCGTCCACCGTGACCAGCGAAATACGAAGATCCGCCGAAGCCTCCGCCCCGACTGCCTGCGCCAGCACCTGGTAGTCGCCGCGCAGCGCCACGGGATAGCCCTCATCGTCGGTGCAGTCCTCCAGGTCGAAGGAAACGACCTGGCCGCGCTTTGCCTCGCCGGAGAAATGAACCTCGCGGCTGTCCAGCTCAGGGCCTCCCCCTTTGCGAACCAGCTTGACGGTCACCGTTTCATCGAGCCCGGTGGCGGGTTCCGGCACGATGCGTGCCCGCACCACCCGGCGCGAGTCCTCGAAGCGGCTGTATTCGTAGCGGTCAAGCTTGATTTTAAGGCCGGTCAACGCCATTTACCCTATCTCCGCAAGCGGTTTGACGACGATTTTTTGAGGCTCGCGCCCCTTGGCCGGTTTGACCAGGGGCGCGGTGGCCTCAACGAGCTTGTTGTGTTCCTGGACCAGCGCCCGCAGGATCTCGCTGTTGCAGTCTGCCGGAACGATTCTGCGACCGATCTCGTCCACAGATCACCTCTCTTACTTCGCCAGCTCTTCCAGGCGGGCGTTGAGCGCGTTGATCCAGGTGTCGCGCTTCTCGCCGTTGGTCTCAATGGCGACAAGCCTCATCACCAGATCCTTGTCGTCGCACTCCTTGAGCAGCGACTTGAGCTGGTTGGCGTTGCCGATCTGCCCATAGCTCTCTTCGCTGAGTTGCATGCCGGTGCCGGTCTCGCCGCCCTGCTTTTGCTCGGGCTTTTTGTCGTCGCCTCCGACCTCGATTGCCCCGGACTTGAAGTAATCGGGCTTGCCGACGCCGCCCAGCAGGTGCTCGGCCACCTTCTCGTCCACCAGCGCCACACCGACCGCGCCGCGATCCTCGAATTTCACCGTGCGCTTCTCACCGTCTTTGAGGGTGAGGTTGATCTTGCCTTTATGGATGGAGCAGACTTCAATCGTTGCGTTTGACATTGCGTGTCCCTTTCAGATGCTGGAGTTTTAAAAAAAAGGGGGCGGGACCAGGCCTGCCCCCTTTTTATCTACCTACCGATTACTGCGAAATTACCCCGCAGGGGTGTATTGTCCGCAGTTCTTGAAGATGCGCACACGCTCAGGTGCCTTGAGAACCAGCACGCAGTAGAGCAGCAGCAGGAACGGGAAGGTGGTCCCGACCTGGGGCAGCGGCATCTTGATCAGCGGCGTCATCTGGGAGACGCAGTTGTCGGAAGGATCGGGGCGCAGGAAGATCGCCATGCCGTTTTCGGGCTTGCCGTTGGCGTCGAGAGTGCGCCACTGGCCTGCGTCAACAAAACTGGCGTCCCCGGCTTCGGGCTGCGGAATGCGACCGATCCAGCGGGCGTCGGAGCCATCGGCCAGCTTGCCGCGATAAACGCGGTAGCCGGTGGCGTTGGCAACGCGGCCAATAGTCAGGGTCACTTCCTGGTCGGCAATCACGGCCACGCCATCGGTTGCCTCGGGCAGACCCTCGCCGGTATCGTTGAAAGCCGAAACGAAATAGTAGTAGGTGCCTGCGGCCAGCTCGGTGTCCGCGTTGGCACCGGCAGCACCGGCCACGCTTGCGGGGGCAGCAGGGACGTTGGCGGTGGCTGCCGCAAGGGGCTTGCCGCCTTCGACCTCTTCGAGCAGGATGGAGTGCTCGAAGTTGATGTAGCCAAACTGCCCGTCGTAGCCGGGGATCTTGGCACCAGGCGAATAAGTGCCACGCTGGTTGCTGTCTTTGTTCCAGCGAATGGCGTTACGCTCCTGGTACTGGAGGTTGAGCCCGCCCAGAACGTGGGTGCTCATAAACGAGGTGTAGTCATCCACCGAGATGAGCTTGCCCTCGGTCACCAGCTTCTCGCTGGTGTCGTCCAGGTCGTCGAAGGTGAGCGCTTCGCCCTTTTTGTCCACGACGTTCTCAGGCGCTCCGTCCTCCATGAGCTTGAGCAGGCCGTCGTAATGGACCTCGTTGCCGTTCTCGTCGGAGATGGTCTTATCCCCGAAGATATGCTCGCGCTCCATGCGCTCGAACAGCTCCAGCGTGCGGTCGGTGTTCTCGCGAGTGGTCGGGTCTTCAAAGCTGCCGCCGTTCTGGCCGGTCATCAGCATCTGGTGAGTGACCCCACCCTGCACGCCGAGGTATTTGTTGTAAATTCCGTTGCGCTCAAACGCCGACACGCTGCCCTTGGGCGCTCCACCTTCGGCAAAGCCGACCGACCCGCGCCGGGAGCCGAAGCTCTTATGCCGGTTCCACTCGTAGTAGGGCTGAGCGGACGGCACGCGCGGCAGGTAGTTGAACAGTTTGAAGTGACGCTGGGTGAGCAGGACCGAGGTCATGACGCCATCGAGGTTTTCCAGCATCAGGGGGCCGCCCTGGTGGCCTCCGGGTCCGCTGTTGCTGGTGGAGAGGGCCTTGCCCAGAAAGCCCATGGCACCAGACTCGATCATCGCCTTTTCCAGCGTGGCAACCATCTGGTCGCCCGAGTGATTGAAGCCCTGGCTTTTGCAGAGCTGGTCGAAACTTTGAACTTTACTCATGGCTTTATTTTTTCCTCCTTGGTTGGTTACAGGCCGAGTTTTTCTTTCAGCTCAGCCGGAGCCACGCGCTCGAAATGATCCAGAGAGTGAGAGCCCAGAATGGACAGGAACTTGGCGTCCGCATCGCCGTCCTCAACGGCCTTCTGAAGGGCGGACATCACTTCGGTCTTGCTTTTCTTGAGGCTTTCGCCGTCCTTTTTCGCGGACTTCCCCAGGCCGACGCTGGCGCTGCCGGGGTGGGCGGGGGCTTCGCCCCAGGCCTGAATGCTCTTGTTGAGAGCCATCACGCCCTTGCTGTTTGCCACCAGAAGACGGGTCAGAGAGTCGAGGGATTTTTCCAGGCGGGTCAGGCGTGCGTCGGTGGCCTGGTCGCGATCCTCGATGCTCTTGCGAAGGTTGGCGTACTCTTCGGAGGCCTTGACCAGCTCTTCCTCGAAGTCGAATTCATCGAGGGACTTGTCCAGATCCTCGTCGCCGTCTTCTTCCTCGCCCTCTTCTTCCTCGTCGTCGTCCTCTTCGTCCTCGGACTTGGAAAGATCCTCTTCGTCGAAGTCAGCCAGCGCTTTTTCGAGGAGGTCGATCTCGGTTTCCTCTTCTTCCTGCTGCTGGTTCTGGGACTTCTCCAGCTCTTCCAATTCGGCCAGGGTCTCGTCGATCCCCGCTGCGGCCTGATCTTGCTTTTTGCTCATCCTTGAAAATCCTCCTGATCCTTATTGCCGGATGAAACCGGCCTGCTTTGCCAATGCGGCCAGGTCGGCGCTTTTCTCCGCCCCGCGAACGATTTTCTTCAGCACCCTGAAGGTGTCGTCCCGGCCATACCCGAGGCACCCGGTCATGTGGCCGTGCGCCCCAACGATTCCTTTATGAAAACGACCGTTTTTGCGGTCGAAGCAGCCACAGTCCTTGTCCCCGTAGAGCACCCGCGTCAGTCCCCGGTCGAGGTTTTCTCTGAGCAGCGCCCCGTGTCCCCCGGTAGTGGCGGCAGCGACCTCAAGAGCCTTGGCGAGAAACGGCAGGCCGTCCTGGAAAACGGTGTCCGGTTCATGCTTGTTGCCGCACTTGTGCGCCGGGTTGAATTGGGGATGGTCCGGGGAGCAGCGCCCGCAGCAGAGGCTTTTGGCGAACAGCTCCACGGTGCAGGACGGGTTGACCGGCTTGTAGGTGAGCGCCACCATGTCGGCCTGGGTCTTGACCAGCTTCTTGCCCCGGCGCAATAGCACCTTGCCTTCGATGGAGTAGGCCAGAGATCTTCCGGACTTCTGAAGGCTTTGCCCCATGCTCCACATCTCGTTTGCCAGCCGGTTGATTTCGCTCTCTTCCGGATCTCCGTCAAATAGCGTCCCCTCGACCCACAGACCCTCGGACTTCATCACCACTTCGTCCGGCACGCCGATAATGATCGGCAGCACCCCGCCTGCGATGCGACGGCGCTGGTGGTCGTAGTTGATGTGCCCCCGGTCGCGCAGCGGCTGCCAATCGAGCCCTGATTTGAGAAGGGTTTCGCCGTCCAGATCTTCGTTCTCGCTGGTGGCAAGCCCGCGCACGCACCGCCTGCCCTGCCCGTCCTGGCTTTTTTTCAGCTCAAGCGTGGCGGGCATCTCGAAGAGAACTTCAAAATCTTGCTGGGTGCTTTCTTCCATCTAAAAACCCCGAAAATAAAAAAGGCGGATGGCGAAAACCTCTGTGGTCTTCGCGATCCGCCTCTAACCGTCAACTTGCTACTGGCGCAGCGTGTGCGCCCTTGCTTGCTTCGGCCAAGCGATCTTATTCGGCTGTGGTAATGACTCCACCCTTGCGGGTGACCTGCGTGACGTAGCGCTTGCCGTTTACCGTAAAGCGAAACGGGAAGTCGGAACGCTTCATCACGAGCGATTCACTTCCCTGCCTGCTTTTACGCAGCAGAAAAACATTCCTGGGTATTGCTGAGCGCTCGTCGGCCATATCAAGATCAGTTTTTCATCGACTGGTTGATATGTCAAACAAGTTTCCCGTAAAAAGGCCCAGGTGCATCATTTTGTGAAGATCCCCTCATATAGATGAGGGGAAGAGCCCCCTGTTCAGCCGAACCGACAAAAGGAAAGGATCTCGCCATGTTGAAAAAAGTGACGCTGCTCTATGTCCACCACGGCGAAAACGCCACCACCCCGAAGGTGCCCCATGAGGTCTGGAATCGCGAGACAGCCGCCCGCTTCAATCTGAACGAGGAAAAAACCTGCTGCCTGAGCAGCGACAACGACATGCTGGTGGCCGCGAAGCGCTACGAGCTGCACACCATCTATCTGCCGCGCTGGATGGACCCTCGCGACTACATCCGCGACTATATCCGCTGGCAATACTTCTGGGGTTACGGCGGCGATCCCAACTGGCCGAAGCGCTGGCAACTTCGGCTCTATAACGACTTCGGTCCCGCGCAGCGCCTGGCCGCGATCAAGCTTCTCAAGACCAGGAACTTCCGCAGCGACTTTCGCAAGAGTCTGCGCGAACAGCTCGAAACCTGGCTCAACAGCCGCAGCAAAAAGCGCCATTCGAGTCCCTTCAGCCCGCGTCAATGGCAGGCGCTGTGTGACCCTCGCACCTGCCGCGAGGCCGACCGCATTTCCAACGGTCTCTACTACAATCGCCGCTACCACGGAGCGGTCGCCTGAACCACGAACCGAAAGGAGTAAGCACTATGGCAAACTGGAGAGCATACCGCCTGATCAAGGCCGAATCGAACCTCGTCGGCTGGCCGGTGGTCTACCGCACCGACATCACCAAGATCGACCGCCAGACGCTTTCGCGCAAGGACGCGCCGGAAAGCTTTCTCTGGATACTGCGCGAATGCGGCACCGACCTTTTCGACCTGGACAATCCGCAGAGCCCGAGAACCCACCGCTTCAATCTCGAATGGTTTGAAGCCACCATGCGCGAACACCCGGAAAACAAGACCTATCTGTACGACCTCGGCACGCTGCGGGAGGTGAGTATCGAGCGCTGCCGCAAGGCCCTCAAGAATGCTCCTATTGCAAGAAATGTTGCATGAGGTTACAATCGATCCTCCCCGGTTGCTTCGCCCGGACCGGGGAGCAAAAAAGCCCAGGTGCATCATTTCATAACGGCCCCCTCATATAGATGAGAGGAAGACGGGATTTTTTTGTCGCAAGTGTTTGATTTGTCAAACGAAAGGAGAACGAAATGAGCGCAACGTCAAAGAACAAGCAACGCTGGATTCCCGAAGGTTACAAGCTGATCCGCCGCAACAAGCGCTATGGGATCGAGGTCTACGGCAAGGGCCTGAGCGCCATCGCATACAGCGGCAAGGCCAAGAAGGCTGATTTCTTCTACCGCTTCCCGCGCAAGGACGCCATGAAGGAATACCTGGACGATTACATGAAGGCGAAGGTGGTCGCCATTAAAGCTGAAGAGGAACGCATGGCGCAGCGCAACAAGCCCAACAGCCTCAAGGAAGGCGACATCCTTTCCTACTCCTGGGGCTACGATCAGACCAATGTCGATTTTTACCAGGTGGTCGCCACCACCAAGAAAAGCGTCAAGCTTCGCCCCATTCAGCAGAACACTAAAGAAACAGGCTTTATGGCCGGGCACACTGAACCCGTCAAGGACGCCTTTGTCGGCGAGCGGGTGCTTACAAAGCGCGTCACCTTCGGCGACACGGTGAGCATGGATTACGGCGTCGGCAGAAAGTGGGACGGCAGGCCGGTGAGTTGTTCCTGGTACGCCTGAGATGCGCCAGGTGCATCATTCTGTAAAGGCCCCCTCATATAGATGAGGGGGCAGGAAAGGTTTCTGCCTCAAGTGTCTTACATATCGAACGAAAGGAGCACGACATGAACGCAACCGAGAAAGCCCAAAGCCTTTACGTCAAATTCAAAAAAGCCCTTGCCGAGGACAACATCGAAGAAGCCCGCCTGGCTTTTGTCGCCCTCGATCAGCTCGTTGAAAAATCCGACGAAAACATGAAGCAGAAAGCCTCCCAATACTGGAGCCTGCGGCAGGCAGGCAAAGAGGACGAGGCCCAGGCGGTCCTTGAGAAGATGGAAGAAGAGGCGGACGACGTGATCGACGACGCCCGCTGGGGCGCAGGCGATCCGCTTGCCGTCGGCACCCTCAAGGGGCTGCGCTTCAACCGCTGCGACAACTTCCTGATCGACTCCTTTGACCCCTGCGACCGCTACCGCTTCGACTTCGAGCTGTGCCCCAGCAAAGAGGGCTGGCTGCAATACGACACCCGCGAGGACGCGCATTACTTCGGCGTATGGGTTCACAAAGAGCGCCGCATGATCGTCACCTATGCCGAAGGCGACATCGGCGTGACCTACTGCCCGAGCGTGGAGAGCTTCAATCGCGACATTCGGCGGATGAACGAATTCTACGACGAAGGCCGAATCGCCACCGCCATCGGCGAAGACGGCGTGACCGTTTACCGCCAGGACCGCGAGCAATTCTTTATCCACTAACCACCGACAACGGGCGGGGCCGCTGCGCCCCGCCAGAAAGGAACGTGCCATGACTGATCGCTACGCACAGCGCCCCGCGCCCCTGACCCCTTTCGAGCGCATGGTATGGCAGCAGCAGAATTGCACCGAGGACGTGACCGGCTACGCGGTCGGGCTGGCGGTCGAAGAGACCAAGCGGGCCGCATACCTGACTGAAGACTGCAAGATGACCACCGACGAGCGGCAGGCCGCCGTCCTGCCCAAAGATGAAGCGATTGAGCTGATGCACACCATGACCGATGAAAGCAGCGGGTTCTATATGAACCATTGCTACCGCATGGCGCTGCTGGTCCCGGTCTCTGATAACTATCCGCTGGATCTCTGCACCTTCCAGGGACACTAAAGGAGAAAACAACATGCCTCAAGTCAATCTCGAAGCACGCAAGAACGAAGCCACGCTGATCGCAGAGATCGTGGACCGCGCCTACCTGCTGGCAAGAGACCAGGGAGTTATCGTTGACCGGCTTAGTCTGTCGATGGATCTCACCGCCGTTCACCTCAACGGCTGCCCTCTGGACTTCGACGCCCTGAGTGCTGCGGACGACTTCAATTTCGCCCACGACGTTTTCGGGATCACCCACAACCTCGACCGCAACACCGGCAAGCTGCAAAACGAATTCTTGCCGCGATTCGCGAAAGGAGACAGCCATGCTTAAAACCGAGCAACACACCGAAAAGATCCGCAGGCAAGTGGCCGCAGCCGCCCGCAAGATCGAACCCCGCCATCACCACGTCCCGACCTTCGAGCACGGGCAATGGTGGACGACCTGCCTTGAGTGCGGCGCTCAGTTCTCCGTGGCCGATGCCGAGAGCGGCACCTCGGTCAACGGCTTTGACCTGGAGCAGGTCACCGAGGGCGACGGCTTGAGCTGCAACTGAAAAATTCGGGAGAAAAAATGGATCTGATAAAAAAAATCGGCAGAAGAAAGAGCAAGACGGCAAAAACAGCTCAGAGCTGGGGGCTGTTTTACTGCCCTGCCTGCAATAAGAACGTCGAGAAAAACCTTCACAATGGCAAAAGAAACAAAACCTGTGGGTGCCAGCAGCATTCAGGGGTGACGAAGCATGGATTGTCAACAATTCGTGGGGGAAAACACCCATTATTTGACGTCTGGAATCACATGATATCGAGATGCGAAAGACCAAAGACAACTCACTACAAAAGATACGGGGGCAGAGGGATAAAGGTTTGCGACGAATGGAGGTCATCATTCGAGAAATTTTACCGCTGGGCAGTTGATTCTGGGTGGGAAAATGGGCTCCAAATAGACCGAATCGACAACAACGGAAACTACGATCCTGAGAATTGCCGGTTTGTAAGCAGTGCTGAAAATATCCGCAACAGCACGATAGCAAAGTTGTCTCCAGAACAAGTAGAGGAAATCAGAAACACCTATTCGTCTTCCGAGAAAAAGCCAACATATAAAGAGACAGGAGCTATTTACGGGGTCACTGGCGAAACGATCAGCAACATTGTTAGAAGAAAAACCTGGGCTTAGTATTCCCCCAGATGTCTGATATGTCAACCACGGGGCCGGGAGATCCGGCCCCCTACCCCCAGGAAAGGAGCACGATATGAAGCACCGAGACCTTGACAACCCGCACCCGTTTTCAAAACTGAGAAGCCTTTTTTGCTCCGGCGAAGGCGGCGAGGTTTTTCTTTCGGACATCCACCCCGAGACCGGAGATGGGCTGCCGTCGCACCAGGTCGCGATGGTCGTCCGCAAATTTGACGGCGGCGAAGAGAAGAAGACTTTTGTTGTCGTGGACCGCTTCGATCTTTTCTCTTTCGCCCACGACATTCTCAAGCGGGCAACCTTCGACTGCCTGGAAAAATAAGAAAGGAGTACGCTATGACCCAGCCCATTTTCACCCTGCACCCTGGACTGACCTTCGAGGATCGTTTTATCTACGGCAGCGCCCGCGAGCTGACCCGAGACGATTTCATCATCACCCCGTCCGGCGAGCCAAAGTTTGACGAGTTTATTCGGGCCGAGATGGTCGCCACCGCCACCCTGACGTTTAAGGAGGAAACCATCGCCCACCTGCTCCCGGCATTCAAGCGGGACCGCCACAATTCTAGCAACGGCGCGAACCTTTACGCTGCAATCTTTACCCCCTTCGACGGATGGGCCAACCACGAAAAACACGAAGGCCCGTTCCGAACCCATGTGCGGATCTTCGAGAGGGACTTTCTCAAGCGCGTCCGCACCCGAAAAAAGGAGCGCATCGAAAAGGCCCGCCAGGAGGTCGCCGAGCGCGTCGCAAAAGAAGGCGAGCAGGTCATCGACAACGAAATCGCCCGCATCAACCAGCGCATTCAGCTCTGGATCGAGCGTGAAAGCAAGGAGTATGTCGAGAACACGGTGCGTTGCTGCACCGGCAGCCTGGATGTCTACGAACCGCTTGACGAAGAAGCCGGAACGGTGGATCTCGCAGAACAGGTGGAGCGGTTGCGCGACCAGCTCCGTGCGGCAGAAAAGGAACTTCGAGAGAAGCGCATCGCCGCCGTGTCCAGATTTTGGGAAAAAGACCGGGACCACCCGCAGGAGGTCAAGGCCAAGATCCTTGAGATGATCAGCGACGGCAAGGCCTTTCGTTCGGGCTTTCGCATCATGTAGGAGGGGGGCGGGCGGCCTGGTGCATCATTTTGCGAAGGAGCCCTCATCTATATGAGGGGGAGAGATCCTTTTCCCCCTCATCAACCCCTGATCAAGAAAGGAGCCCCGAGAATGAACCAGAAAAATCAAAGGCGTTGCAGCGCATGTGGAGAGCATCACCAGGAGGTCGTTAAGGCAAACTGCCGCTGCGGCAAGCTGCTTGAGGCAGGCTGTCCCGAGCAGCCCGTGGTGTGCGACGACTGCGCACCGAAGATGATATTTACTGACGACAACCCCTATCTGTGACTCGAAAGGAGCCTTGAAGCTATGCCAAAACTTCGTGTCTATATCGCCGAGCAGAAAGAAGACCATGACTGCTACAACCTCATGGCCAAGACCAAAACAGGGCTTATCAATTCCATGGAAGCCTGCGACCACATGACGTTCACCAGGGCCGCCTATGCCGAACTGTCTTACAGCGACGCCTTTGACCTCATGTGGCTTCTCACCGGGGAGGGGTGCGGGCGAAACCTGTCCTTCCCCTTCGAGATCATCCGTGAATACAAAAAGCCGCTCACCGCAAACCACGTTCCGGAAGAGGTGTGAAGATGAAGCAAGACAGCAATATCCACCGCTGGGAAGTTGCCGGACACGGCAAGGCCCCGTTTCGCTGCGTGGGCGTGGCCGAGATCCCGTCAAAAAGCTTGGCCGAGAAAAACCCCGACGCCTACAACAACGCCATGAAGATGCTGCCCAAAGGCTACGCCGTCGGCACCTGCGGCGTGTGTGGCATGGCGCTTAGCGTCAACTACCTGATCGAATCGGCAGACGGAAAGAAATTCTCCGTCGGCTGCGAGTGCGTGAAGAAATCGACCGACGCCAACCTGATCAAGGAGACCGACGCAAAACGGCTGGCCCGCGACCGCGCCAAGCGCAAGGAAAAGCGTGAAGCCCGCCAGCGTGAACGCACAGCCGAGCACGAGGCCAGGCTGGAGAAGCAGCGCAAGAAAAACGGCGGCCTCACCGACCACGAGCTTGAGCAGAAAAAACGCCATGACGCCCTGAAGAAGCGGGGCAAGATCCTCAAGCCTCTGGCCCAAGCCCTGCGCGACGGCAAGGGCGGCTTTCGCGACTGCATGGCAAACGATATGGAACAGGGTGAGCTTCCCGCAGGCCGGGGGCGCAACCTGGTGATCGAGATTATCGCCAAGCAATCCGGACGCACCGGCAGCGCCGCCTATGGCGTCAAAGCACGCGAGGTCGCCGAAGCTCTCGACAAGGCTGAGTGCATCATTTTGTGACGGTGCCCTCATATAGATGAGGGGGAGGAAGCAAGTTTTCTCCCCGCGCCTCAAGTGTCTCACATATCAAACGAAAGGAGCACGACATGACCAAGCAACAAGAACTGAACATCCTGGGCAAGGCCATCGACGAACTGGGAGAGAACAGCTACCTGGGGCCTGCCCTTCGCCACCTGCTGCCCGAGATCGAAAACAATCTTCGCTGCGACATCGAGCCCGACATCGTGAGCGAGATCCGCCGCCTTGAAAACCAGGTCGATGAACTGCGCGGCCATAAAGACAGCCTGGAGGCAACGGTCCGCCAGGAGACCGAAAAGCTCCGGGAGCTGAGCCGCAACATCGGCTTCCGTGAAGAGGCTCGGGAGAAAATCAAGAAGGAACTGCAAGCGATGGGCCACGACCTGCTGAGTCTTTCGGCCTGAAGTGTTTGACATATTAACCAGAAAGGAGGTGACCCGCATGGGCATTGCCGATGACCTGCTGCAAGACGCCCGCAAGTTGCGGCGCGAGCTTGAGCAAAAACTCAGAACCGCCAAAGGCCGGGATCGAAAGGATCTCCAGGCCGCGCTCAACGAAGCCAAACGCCAGGAAAAGGAGGCCAAGCGCTATGTCTGAAAAAATCACGAACCGCCTGCTGTTTGCCGCAATCGTGTTGATCGTGCTGATCGTTCACACCCTTGAATACAAGTGGGACGTGGAGATTGAAGAAAGCCAAGGCCAGTCCGCAAAGGTCGAGATGGCCCGCAATTGACGTCTCCCCACGGATGAATCCGGGGGATTCCTAATTCGCAGAATCTGGCCCGACTGTGTTTAGACACAGACAGGACTTACGGACTCTCCAAAGGCTGACACCGCCCGCCCGGCGGCCAAGATGTTAATTGCTGCGTTGACGTCCCGATCGTGTTCTGCCTTGCAGTCGGGACACGACCAGCTTCGGACAGAAAGAGGCAGCTTGTCCATGACAAAGCCACACGCCGAGCATCGCTTGCTCGACGGGTACCACTTGTCGATACCAACAAGTTCTCTGCCGTACCAGTGGGCCTTGTATTCCAGCTGCCGGACGAACTCCGACCAGCTGGCGTCGGCGATGGATTTGGACAGACAGCCGTTGCGCAGCATGTTCTTGATTGAGAGTGTTTCGAGAACGATCGTTTGGTTCTCACGGATCGTCTGGGTTGAGAGTTTATGGAGAAAGTCCCGCCGGGTGTCGGCGATTTTCGCATGAAGCCGGGCGATCTTAACCCTGGCCTTAGTGCGGTTGCGTGAACCCTTTTTCTTCTTCGCCAGCCGCCTCTGGAGCTTCGCAAGCTTTTTCTCGTTGCGGCGAAAAACGTTCGGAGCAGCCACCTTCTCGCCCGTGGAGAAAACGGCAAAGTGTGACAGCCCCAGATCGACGCCGACTGCGGCCTCAACTTTTGGAAGAACTGCCACCGCATCGTCGCACAGCATAGAGACGAAGTATCTGCCCGCTGCATCCTTGGAGACGGTCACGGTTGTGACCTTGGCCGCCTTGGGGAGAGTGCGGGAGAAGCGAATCTTGAGCGGCTGCTTCATCTTCGCCAGGGTCAACACCCTGCCATCCCACTTAAAGGCGGAGGACGCATAGGTGGCCGCCTGACGATCATGCTTTGAGCGAAAGGATGGATAGCGTGTCCGGCCTGCGAAGAAGTTGCTGAATGCCTGTTGCAGGTGACGAAGGGCTTGCTGGATGGGGACACTTGAGACGTCGTTGAGCCAGGCGTACTCGGGGTTTTTCTTGAGCTGTGTCAGTGCCGCAGATGTATCGTTGTAGTCGAGGCGTTCACCCTTTTCAAACCAGGCATCGGTGCGCAGGCGCAGCATGTGGTTATAAACGAAACGGGCGCAGCCAAACGTCCGGGCCAGGATAGTTTCCTGCTCGGGCGTTGGGTAGAAACGAAATTTGTACGCTCGTTTTACATCCATAGCTTACAGCATACCGCACTTTCGTGTAAAAATAAAGTCAAAACCTGCGCCTTATATCCCCATGGATGAATCCAGGGGTTTTACGGCGCATTCGATAAAAAGGAGAGACGCCATGACAGGTTTTGAATTTCGCTGCACCCGCCGTGACCCCTACGACGACCCCGGCTGCCCTGGACACAAGAACCCGAGCGCACGACAAGGCTACTACCTGCGGGACGCCAGCGCGGAAAACGCCCTGGCCCGCATGCGCAAGAAATTTCCCCACGACCGGCTGGGCTTCGATGTCCAGGTCTGGAAACAGTAAACGCAGAAAGGAGATGATTATGTTTGTCTTTGGATTCCCGCCCGTGAAGGGCTTCATTTTGGCATGGGGAGCCCGCGCAATCTACAAGCGTCCGGCCAACAAGGAGTTCGCGAAGACGGCTCTGGACTTTCTTCCCGACCGGCAGCAGCTCTCCGACTACAACCATCCGCAGAAGCACGAGTTTGCGAGGCAGATCAACGAGGCCTGCCTACCTCGCCTGCACGAGCTTTTGCCCTACATGGACGGCGGAAGCGACGAAAGGGTCGAGTTGATCTTCGAGGCCGACTTTGCGCTTGGGAAAAAGATCGTCTTGCGCGGAAGCCCAAACGCCAGCTTTGGCTACTTCTATCTGAGCGCGAGCCTCGTTACCCATGATCTTGCACCGAAGGGCGAAACCTACCCGGAGCGCTACCGCACGCCCGAGCAGGTCGCCGCCGACGAGAAATCCGCCGCGATAAAGGCCTCTGAGCTTGACGCCATGCTCCAGCGCGACCGCGAGGCTCGCATGAGAGAGCGTGCGAAAGGGAAAGACCGCGCCCGCGAGATGGCGGCCAGGATCGAGGAGTCGCGCCACCGTGAGTGCGGCGACTCACTTGAGGCCGGAGACCATGTGCGCATCTTCGCCAACCAGGCTGATCGCGACGGATTCGTGGTGGCGGTCACAGATGATCGCGCCCTGGTCGAATACCACATGCCCAATGGCAACCGACACCTGCGCGAGGTTACGAACCCCTTCTACTACGACATGGATCAGAAGACGATCAACAAGAACCGACTTCCTAAGCGCTGGAAGCAGACAGCGTAAAAAACCGCAAGCCGAAAGGAGCACGAGATGAAATTCGATATTGAGAAAGACGCACTGAGAAAAGCGCTCGATCAGGTCAAACTCAAAGGGTGTGTGGAGACAGTCAAGCGCGTCCTGATCTCCGGCAAGGGCAAGGAGGTTTTTATCACCGGGTCTGACGGCACCGATTTTATCCGCAAAAAGATTCCGGCAGTGGGCGTCTCCGGCAAAGCGATCCAGGTCGAGGTTGACCTGAAAGGGTTGCAGGCTGCTGCCAAGGGGCTGCCGTCCGGCACGCACCACCTCTGCGCCGAAGCCGAAAGCATTACGCTCGACTACGGGCGCGGAACGATGACAGTCAAAAGTGAAGACAACCCCGGAATTGCCGAGCTTCCGGAGGCTGAAAGTTTTATCACGATCCCGGCTGCCGACCTAAAGGCCATGATCTCAAAGACCCGGCACGCAGTTACCGACGACGTTACAAAAAACCCCGCGCTGCATTATGCCTTTCTTCACATCGTCAAGCGGGGGCGCATGCTGCGCATGGTCGGCACCGACGGTCACCGTCTGGCCTATTACGAAAAAGGCGTGACGGGCGGCGACAAGAAGATCCGCGCCGCTCTCAAGGAGGGGTTGATGATCTCCCGGAACATCCTGGACCAGGTAGATAAGGCCCTGGGCAAAAAGCCTGCCGGTGACGTGCGCATCGGCTGCGGCAAGAAAGATCCCCGGCGCGTGTTCATCGAGTACGGCGACACCGTGGCGACCTGCCTGTCTGCAAGCCCGACATATCCCGATTATGAAAAGGTGATCAAGATCCAGGAGAACACCAGCGCAACCGTCGCCAGAAACATGCTGGGCGAAGCGGTTGCCCGCGCCAAGGTCTCTGTGGCGTCCATAAGGCACAGTGACCGGGCGGTGGTCCTGGAGGTCAACGACGACGGCCTGACCTTCTCGGTGGACAAGTCAAGCGCCGCCTTCAAGATGAACGAGGCCATTGCGGCGACCCACCTCAAGGGGGGCAGCACCATCCGTATCAACAATTCATACCTCGAAAAGGCTCTGCGTGAGGTTGATACCAAAAACGTCAAAATCGCAATCGACACCCCGGAGAGGCCGGTGACCATTCGCAGTGCATCGGACCCCGGACACTTTCAGATCATTATGCCGATGAGGGCATGATCAGCACAGCCAAGGAGGGGAGAAAGGAGGTGAGATTGAAGAACAAAGGTACAAGCCATGTTCTGGGGCGGGCTGATATTTTTTCGGCCCGCCCATTTTTTTTGTTTTCGTGACGCTTGGGACACATACGGGACACATGAAACAAAAAGGGCTAGATCAAAACTTGAATTTCGACCTAACCCCTTGATTTTACTGGTGGGCGCTACTGGATTTGAACNNCAGTGACCCCTGCCGTGTGAAGGCTTCATGTATCACATACCAAACACCCCTTTTACAAGCCAGAATAAAAAACTTTCCTTTAAATTCAACATCTTAAACATTTATTTCTTTTTCTGCTTTACTTTCACTTTGTTTGATATAGAATACAAAAAGGCCTCATACGGGACACTTTGCTTGACGCTTGGGACACATAGGGGACACACAAAAGGCCCTTTTTGGGGAGGCAAACTACCGTGAAAATTAAACTTTCGGTCCGCAGCTTGCGCGATTTAGGGACACACAGCAAGCCTTACGAGGTTTTTGATACCGACCTTAAAGGCTTCAGCGTGCGCGTCTTCCATTCCGGAGCCATGACCTTTTATGTCCGCTACTACCTGCCCGACGGCAAGCGTCACCGCTACTGCATCGGCGGGTCGGACAAGTGGAAGGTTGACCAGGCCCGAATCAAGGCCCGGACGATCCTGGGCATGGCCGCCGAAGGCAAAGACCCGATGGAGGAAAAGCGCGAGGCGCGGCGGCGGGCCAAGGAGCACACCTTCGACTCGTTTCTTGACGAAGACTATGGACCCTGGGCTCGGGCTCAAAAAAGATCGGGGGAAGCCACGGTGTCGCGCCTGAAAAACTGTTTCTCGAAAAGCTTCGGCAACAAAAAGCTCAGCGACATTACCGCCTGGCAGGTCGAGAAGTGGCGCACGCGCCGGGTCAAGGAGGGGATCAAGCCCGCCACGATCAACCGGGATCTGACCGCGCTTCGCGGCATGTTCACCAGGGCCGTCGAATGGGGAGCCCTGGAGACAACCCCCCTGCCCTCGGTCAAGGACATGGACGTTGACGACGAAGGCCGCGTGCGCTGGCTCAGCATAGAAGAAGAGTCCCGCTTCTGGAAGGCCCTCGACGAGCGCGAAGAAGAGATCCGCAGCGGCAGACGACGTGCCAACGAGTGGCGATCAAGGCGGCGCGACCCCGCCCTGCCCGACCTTGATCAGGTTGCCTTCGTGGATCACCTCAAGCCCATGTGCATTATCGCCATGAATACCGGCGTGCGACGCGGGGAGTTGTTCGGGCTTGAGGTCGAAAAGGTGGATCTCGCCAAACGCATCATGACCGTTGCGGGCCTGTCCGGCAAGACCAAGGACACCCGCCACATCCCACTGAACGACGATGCCCACGCGGCGCTCAAGAGCTGGATCGAGCAGAACCGAATCACGACCGGGCTGGTGTTTCGCAGCCGCAAGGGGAAAAAGTTTACCAACATTCAAACCTCGTGGGAAAACCTGCTGGAGCGGGCGCAGATCGAAGACTTTCATTTTCACGACATGCGGCACCATTTCGCCTCGTGGCTCGTGATGGAGGGCGAAGATCTTAACACCGTGCGCGAACTGCTGGGACACAAGACCATCCGCATGACGCTTAAATATGCTCACCTTGCCCCGGAGCATAAGGCCGCTTCGGTGGCGAAACTTTCAACACGCAGAAGGAGGTTCAATGATGAAGATGAGAAAAGGCGACAGGGTAATGAGGGTTGGCCCTCCAAACCATGGACAGGCAGCACACGTTGACGAAGGCCGGGTGGTGAGTACCGCAGACGGCAAGGCTTTTTGCGAGTTTCTGGCCGAGCCCAGGCAGGACGCCTTCGACCTGATAACCGGCACCGGCAGCTACGGCTTTATTCTGCCGCGAGAAAGCTTTCTGCTGCCGATGGCTGTGGACGACGTGGAGGCGGCAAAAATCATCGGCTTCTCCCCGTCATTTCTACGCGAGGGCCGCAGCAAGGGAGTGCGCCCCAACCACACCACCGGCCCCCCTTACGTCAAGCGCGGGCGTGCGGTGCGCTACCTCGTGTCCGACCTGCTGGAATGGCTTGAGCAGGGGCGGGTTGTTCTGGAAGATCCGGAGCAGAATTGTGCCCGAAGTGTTTGACATAGAAAACAAGGAGTGAGTGATGCACTGCATGCAGGAAAGATTTTTGAAAGATATTGCGAACCACGAGATGCAGATCCTTGTGGACGAAGACACCTACCGGCATCTGCGGTTTCGCAAGCCCGGCACAATCTGCATGGGCTTCGACATCGTGACCTGGCCCGGCTACCTGGCGATTTCCGGCGACATGGGGTGCTATGTCTTTAGCCGCGTGGCCGATATGTTTGCCTTCTTCAGGGCGGACCGGAAAAAAGTGGACAGCGGGCAGATCGAAATCAATCCCGGATATTGGGCAGAGAAGGTTCAGGCAGAAGATGTCCACGGCGGGATCAAAAACTTCAGCCTTGAGGTATTCCGCGAAAGGGTGCGCGAATGGATTGAGGAAAGGGAGATCGAAGACGACGGCCTGCGGGAGGCGGTTGAGGAAGAGCTGATCGAGCGCCATTTCGACTTCGAGCATGAAGCCTTCGACGCCGCGATCAGCTTCGAGCACAACGGAGACCACCCGTTCCAGGACTTCTGGGAGGTTTCGATCCGAGAATATGACTACCATTATCTGTGGTGCTGCCACGCGATTGTGTGGGCGATTGCCCAATACGACAGGCACGCCCAGGGAAAATTCTACAACGTCCAGCTAGGCGAACCGTTTGACATGGGAAACAGAAAGGAGAACCACGATGGATCAAGGACGAATTGAAAAGCTGCCGAAGTGGGCGCAAGACCACATCCGGTCGCTGGAGGCAAGGGCCAAGATTGCGGAGAGAGCGGTCGAGGCCGCCGAAAATATCAAGACACGCGATGAAACCTACGACAACAGGTTTCCCGTGGCGGCAATTCTGCCACCCGATTGCGCTCTGGTGCTGCCTGAACGAACAAGGGTTAAGCTGTGCCCTCCCCCCTCTAAGTCTTTCTGGGTTGAGGTCTCGATTGATGGGGACGCGGTAGAGGTCCGCACCAACAGGTCAATGCGGATTCTCCCGAGAGTGAGCAACACGATCAATATTTGCGAGGGGGATTGAGTATGGAAGAAAGGTGCCCTGAGTGCGGGACAGACAAAGAGATGGGTGTTCGCGCCGGGATAAGTGGCCAAGGAAAAGCGAAGAGATATTGGTGCGGAACTATTTACTGGCCCGAAAAGAAAATGGTTACAGCGCGAGGCGTGGTCTGCAAGGAAATCGCCAAGCTCCGCGCCGAACTCGCCGCCGAGAAGCAGGAGCACGGCTTAACAAAACTCGCATACGAGAATGAGAAACGGCTGCGGGAGTCTTGCGAAATGGCTCTATCTGAAGAGCAGCAGCGGCGGGAAGGGTTTCAAAACGCAGAAAGAGAAGTGTCTGACGCATACCTTCGTCTTCGCAACATACTTGATGCCTTTGATACACCGTATGGCCCTTCGGCAAGAGAGGTCTGGGAGCACACCGAAGCCAAGGCCAAGCAGGTTTTTAGCGAACTCGCAGCCGAGCGCAAGGCCAAGGAAGATGCGGAAGATTATTGTAATCGCGTTGCCGATAGTGCTCGGGTATGGGTGGAGCGTTGCCAAGATGCAGAAGCCCAGGTCGATGTGCTGCTGGGGCCGATCAAGGAGATCGCTGTCAAGTTTTTTCGGTGGTGGTATAACCAGCCGGGGTCAAATACCGATCAGGGATTTGATAGGTGGTGGGAGTTGTATGGGCAGGAATACAACGCCAATCTCCCCCGTCTGCATCAAGAAGTTGCGGCTGTGCTGGAGGCGGCGGATAAACTGGAAAGATTGTTGCTGGATACTTCGTGGGTAAGGTATCACAATGCGCATGGTTACTGGTGGACTGAGCCTAAAGAAGAAGCAAAAAATCTCTTGGATGAATTTACCGAAGCCGTGCGCGAATGGAGAGAGAGAAATGATCTACCCTAAATTTACACATGAACGTGGGGAATTTGTTTTCCGTTGGAAATCTACAAAGCACGGAGTCAGGCTTGCGAGGCACAGCAAGAATCCTTTTTACTGTTTAGGGGGTATTTTTCGTCTTGTTTATGTGTTGAGAAACCACTAAAGCCGTGCGCGAATGGAGGTAATCATGGAAGAAAAGATCATCCTCAACACGTCGGACGAAGCGGCCACCTATCGCACCGGGCTTGAAGGCTGGGTGACCCGGAATGGCCGCTTCTGGGGAGAAGATGAACGCATGGCTCGCTGGGACGGCTGCACGCATGTTCTTTGTGAATGCGGAAAGCCGGTCGAAAAGAGCTGGACGAAGTGCCCGGAATGCCGCCGCGCCTCTGCCGTTAAAAGATTCGAGGCCATGCCGAAAAAAGTCTGGGACGGAGAATCCCCGCTTTGCCTCTTCGACGATGACTGCTTCTTCTGGAGCCAGGACGACCTCACGGACTACTGCGAGGAATCCGGCCACGATCCGAAAGACCTGAAGCTGGTCATCTGCAAGCCGATCTTCGCCAGACAGATCGATCCTTACGATCACTATCACGACGACATCCCCGAAGAAGGGGATCTGCCCGGAGAACTGGTGGAGGCTTTCGACCGGCTCAATGAAAAGATTCGCGAATGCCGTGAACCCCTCTCATGGGAGCCTGGCAGTTACGCGGCAGAGATCCGCGAGGAAACGCTGGAAAAGGTAGGTGCCGGTTATGAGAAACTTTGCAGAAAAATGCAGAAAGGAAAAAAGCAATGACACCTTCAAACCTACCCCCAGGCTGCACCTCGGATGACGGCGGGATCGATCACGAATATGAGGCCGCCGAAGAAAAGGCGCTGGACCTGGCGCAGGCCGCAGGGCTTACCGCCACGGAGCTTGTGTCCGCCATGCGCATCGGCATTGCCGCGATCAAGGAGCTTTCCCCGCTGATCGACGAAGCAGCAGCGGAATTGAAAGCCGAAAACGCCTCGCTTTGTGCAGCCCTTTCATGCGAGCCATCACCTTCTGAAATCGCTCAAGGTGACGGTTCGGAACCGCCCACCCCTTGACCGATCCGTGCTTGATCTGTTTTGCGAACAGGCCAAGCACCTTGTACGTTTCCTTTATGGCGTTCTGATCCGCCTTGTCGCCGCCGACAATCAGCGTCACCCGGTCGGTGAATGGAACAAGCTTGAGCCCCTTGGCCTTTTTGGCCGGGGGCTTTTTCTTTTTGTCCGGACCCTGCGGCGTCACGATGTCTTCAAGCGGGCGCGAGGCGTCCACGTCGCTGCCGTGCTGAATGGCCCTCATGGCGCGGATCTTCTTACCCAGGATCTCCATTCTGCGCCGGTCGGAATCCGAGGCGGGCGCATGCAGAAACTTCACGCGGGCAGGGCTTGCCGTGTTGCGCCTTGAGACCCGCCCCAGGATCTGCTCAAACTGATCCCCGCTGAAGTTGGCCGTTGCCACAAGCATCGTGCGCGGCCTGTCCCCGTCCGAATCATCCAGATCAACGCCGGTCCCGCCCGACTGCGGCGTCATGAGCGCGACGCTGACCTCGCCATTCTGAAAGCGGTCGATCTGTTCACGCTTATCCCCCTGCCCGTAAATGCGGGCAAAATCGACCCCCTCCTTTTCCAGCCTGTCCGCCAGAAGCCCGATCAGTGCCGGACGCTTGTCTCCCGGCAGCCCGCCAATCTGCGTGTCCTGCACCCCTTCGGCGACAACGATCACCGAGCGCCCCGCCTTGAGATCCTTCTTGAGATCGCGGTAGATGGCGTCAAACTTCAGCGGTTCCACCCAGCGCGACAGGGCGAGAATACGCTGGCCTTCGATGTTCTTGATCAGGTGGGATTTATCCGCCTCACGGGCCTTGTCCGCCATGGCGTCGAAATAGGCGTTGACCTTTTGCTGCTCGGCGACCTGCTCCGGGGAAAGCTCTATCTTTTTCTGCCCGATCTCACCGTAAAAAGGGTACTCGCGCCGCAGCATGGCTCCGGAGGCAATGGCAACGTCTCGCAGATCGACGATCTTCTCCTGGACCTTGTTCCAGTCCATGCCCTTGCGCAAGACGGCCTGGCGGCGCAGCTCCCCCTTTTCGTCGCGCACCTCCTGCACGGAGAAGCCAAGCTCGCGCTGGATCTTGCTTTCCGGAAAGCCGGTCACCTTGGCGAGAAAATAACTTGCGGCGGTGGGCCGGTCCATCGGCGTTGCGGTGGCGAACATCTCATGGTCGCAGACCACCTCGCCTGCGGCTTCCGAGCGGGCGCTTTGCGGGTTCTTCAGCCGGTGGGCCTCATCGTAGATCACCAGCCCGTAACGGTCGCGCCCGATCTTGCCGGTGCGCAGGTCGTCATAGGTGCCGATCACGACATTTGATTTCGGAGTATTGAATGCGATAGACAGGGCCTTGGCGTCCTTGGTGAAGCTGCCGCCAATGACCTGCTTGTTCTCGGTGATGATCAGGGAGGGCTTTTCGGAAGACGCGCCCCATTCGTGGGCGGTGACCAGCATCTGCCGGGTCTTGCCGGTCCCGGCTCCGTCGGCCAGAAGAAAAGCTTTGCCGCCCTTGTGGAAATGATCGAGGGAGAGGTTGACCCCTAGCCTTTGGTTTTTGTCGAGGGCAGACGGGTATTGGTGAGGTTGGACATGACTTCGCGGTTCGGGTATATTTCGTCCACCAGCCACGACAAGGCCTGGTCGTCCACCAGCGCCTGCTCTTCGATCTGTTCCAGAAACGGCCTGTCCGCGTCGAGCGGCTGCTTTCTCGGGTCCGGCATCGTCATCCCCCTTGCGCGTCTTGTTGTTGGTGTAGGCTCCGACACGAACAATCTTACCACTTTTTGTTCTGCGGACATAGCCCTTGACGCGGCCCTTGATCAAAATCATCGGCGCAACCCTCGCTTTAACTTCCCTTTGCCTTTGCCTCTGCGGCCCCGGCGATTCATCTTTCTCGGTCGTGAATAAATAATGCGCTCTGCGGTCACCAGCCGCTGCCCGTCCTCGCTAACGACAAAGCGCCAGCCGTCCACGGTGTAGTAATTGGCGGACTCAAAGCCGTTGTCGATCATGCGCACAACGGAGGCCACCCCCAGATCTTCAGGCTGGGCGCGGCGCAGCAGATCCATAAGGGCCGCCTGCGGGCACGCTGGCAGCTCGCCGGGATAGCGGCTGACAAAACGCTGCCAGGCATGGCGCGTGATGGTGAGGCGCTTCGGTTCGATCATTTCTTGCGCTTGAGAAACTGACCGAGGAAATGGCCGTAGCTGCCCTTCATGGTGAATTTGCCGCCGTTGTCGCGAACGCTGTGCTTGTTGACCGGCTGCGGTTCGCCTTCAAGCATCCGCGCGGTCTGCTTGCCGAATTCCGACGCCGCCAAAAGCCCCTGCTTGGCGTGCATAAGCGCCTCGTGGCGCTCGACATCTTTTTCCGTTTTAGGCTCTTGCAGCTTCTCTATCGCTGCCGCCACCCGGTCGTGGTTTCTGTCGGCCATCTTCGAGACGGCCTTCATCTCGCGAAGCACCTGGCGCTGCTCTTTCTTGACTGCCTCCATCTTTGACGCAAGATGCTCTGTCAACGTGTTTCCCATCTGCCCGTCTCCTTTCCCCGCTTATTGTTTGCCGATCAGCTCGCTGACCTCTTTGGCCCCTTCGCGATAGCGCTCGTGCTCCTTCGGGTCGAGGCGGCGCAGCACTTCCAGGAATTCGCCTGCATGCACCTTTTCCTCTTCGGCCACGTCGCGCAGCACCTTGGCCGTTGCCTGGTCGGTGATCGATTCGGCAAGCTGGGTGTAGAGCTGGACCGCCTCGTATTCCGAGGCCACCATCTGCCGGATCGCACGCACGGTCTCTTCTTTGGTGAGCTTGCGCGAAGCCTTCATGCCGGAAAAAGCGTTCTCGAAGCTGGCCTTGACCAGCTTGGACGGCTGCTTGCGCGTCTCAAAAACCTTGCGCTTGAATTCCTTCATCGGCACCGTTTTCATGCTGCCGAAAAAACGCCGGTCGTCGTAGTGGTCGAGGTAGGCCTGCTTGGCCTGCCTGGCGCTGTCAAAGCCCAGCATGACCTTCTGTTCGTCAAACTCGGTGAACTCGGGAGACTTCATCTGGTTGACGATATAGGCAAAGGGGGCCTGCCGGTTGGGGCCGACGAAGCAATCCACATGGTCGCCGTCGGCCCCTTCGGTGAGGCGGATATAACCATAGGGCAGCTTCATGCGGGTGATGCCCGAGCGGCCCGTGTGCGGGTCGTGCCACTGCCGGATCGAGCCGCGCCGGTTCTCAATGGAGATCTCCATCCCCTGGAATGTCGTGCGCCCGTGAAGGCGGCGTGCCTTGCGTAGAAGGATCATGAGCGCCCCCCGAGCGTGCGCCAGCATGACAGCAGATGCACTTTCGCCAGCGCCGCGATGGCCTTGGCAAGCTCGCCAAAGTTGAAGTTGAGCGAAAAGCGCATCTTGCCCCTGGCGGTGTCGATCTCGGTGAAAAAGTCTTCAGCCTTGGCCGAGATCTTTTCAAAGCCGTTGCCGGGGTGATGCTTGCCCTTGTTCTTGCCGGTGGTAAAAATCATCTGGTTTTTGTTGCCGTCGGAGAAGATCACGCTGTCCTGGTGATACTTCTCCCCCAGGCTCACCAGCTCTTCCTTGCGGATGTCGGGCGTGAAGATCATGAACGTGTCTTCCTCTTCGCCGTACTTGCCAAGCCCCGGCTGAAACTTCAGGCCCATCCCCACAAGATCGCCCTTGAGCTTGTCGGTGCGGGCATCGATCTCTTTGTCCGAGAGCTTGCTGTCCTGCTCGTCGTTGGGGTTTTTCCCGGCGCTGATCAGCCCGATCACGCCGCGTTTGAGAAGGATCGAAACCTCGGCCTTGGTGAGCGTGACCTCGCCGCCCTTGCCCGGTTCGGACCGGCGCACCTTATCGACCAGGCGTGCGGGAATCCCGCGCCCCTCAAGCTGGGTCTTGGCCTGACCCTTGCCCTTCTTCCCGCTGCCGCCTTTGTCCTTGTCTGCGGCCTTGGGCTTGCTCCCGGAGCCAGAGGCGTCCTGCTTCTGGAAGCGGCTGTGCAGATCCTTGAGCGCGGCATGAAATTCCTTGACCTTCTGCGTGCGCTCGTCGCTGCCCTTTCCAGCCGTGGCCGCTTCGCGCCGCAGCGCTTCGACCTTCTGCCGCGCCTTCTGGTTCTCGGGCTTTTTAAGCCAGGCGGCCCACGCCTTTCGGTCGGAGCCTGCCGCGCCCTTTTCGGACTGCGGCTCTTCGCCCTGGCGGGAGCGTTTGTTTTCGTAGTCCCCGACCTGGATTTTGCGCCCGGTGCGCGGGTCGGTTCTCGTGTATCCTTTCACGCGAGCCTTGATAAGTAGCAAGGTGTCCTCCCTTATTTCTTTGCGGTCGCGGCGCGGCGTCTCTTCCGGGGGCGGATGAGCATGACGCCCAGCGACTTATTGACAGCTTCAGCGGGCTTGGCGCTCTGGCGGCTGCGGCCTGCGCCCTTGCGCCCCATCTTCTTGTTTTGGATCAGGTCGCCGACCTGCTTCTTTTCCTCCAGGCGGATCTCGGTGCCCAGGTCGTGCGGGGTATCGGAGAGAATCATGTGGGCGTCCATATCCTTGACCGCCCCGGTGCGATAGCCACGCGAGAAAAACTGGTCAATCGGGGCGTAGCTGTCCTCGCCGGAAGCCACAGCTATCGCGGTGGTCGCGCCGCCGCCGTTGCCGTCATACTGAAGGTTGAGACCTTCGACCCCAGCTCGCATGTGGAGCGAAAAGCGCACGTTGGGATCTTCCTTGAACGCCTTTTTGTTGCGGGCCAGATCGCTCTTCTTGGTGCTGCCGGTGAATTCGACGTGCCCGTGCTGCGGGTACTTCTCCTTGAGGTAGCTTCTGATCTGATCGAGCGTTGCGCGGTTTTTGGCGTAGAAGATGACCTTCTCGTCCGGCCCTTTGTTCTTCATGTGGTCGCCCACGATCTTGTCGATGTCGGCAAACTTGCCGTTGCTGCGCCAATCGTGGGAATTGAGCGTGTTGTTATACTGCTGGTCGCGCTGAAGCGGGTTGATCTCGCGCCGCAGGTAGGCCTGCGAGGCCTCCCGGTAGGCTTTTTTCTGCTCGGGGGAGAGCTTGGCGTTGTGCCTGTGCATGCGCAGCTCGATCCCTTCGACACTTTTTTTCGCGGTGTAAACGTGGTCGTCGAGCTGGGTGTTCATGAATTCGGAGATCGCCCGTTTGTAGCCGACGCCGCGATGGGCCGAACCGAAGCGATCCATGAATTCCTTCTGGTTGCCGAAGCGCTCCGGGTTGATGATGTTGGCGTGAAAATACATCTCGGAGAGATCCGAAGGCGTGGGCGTGCCACTCATGGCGACGTAATACTCGGCCTGCTTGGCAACATCGGAGAGTCCCTTGCTCATGTCCGACTTGCCGCGCCCTTCGCGCTGAGTGATCTTGTGCGCCTCGTCGGCCACCACCATGTTGAAGCCCGCGTCCTTGATATGGCGCTTGTCGAAGTTGAATTTTTCCTTATTGACCAGGACAATCGTGTTGGGGTCGGCGTTGTAGGCCTCGACCCGTTTTTTCTTGCTGTTGCTGTCGGCCTTGACCACGTTGTAGCCGGTAAACTTTTTTACCTCGTCGGCAAAGTTATCCATGAGCTTGCTGGGCATGGCGATGATGGTCTTGACCGGCTTGCCGGTGGTGTCCTCGATATGCCCCTTGGCAAGCAGGATCGCCAAGCTCTTGCCGGTGCCCGCCTCGAAGTTGAGATAGGCCCTTTTCTGCTGAGCGATAAAGCGGGCGGCGGCCTGCTGCTCCGGCTTGGGGATAATCTTGCGGCTGACCCCGTTTTTGTCCTCCGGGGTGTATTCGCGGATCGCCGTCGGGTGAAAATCGTCGGTGTTGGCTTTGAGCGCCTTGATCTCTGCGGGCGAATGCTCAAGGCCCAGGCCGTGGCCGTGCTGCTGCGTCGGCTGCTCGGCAATGAGCTTGTCGAAGCTGCGCGGCGGAATGGTCATTTTGTAGCCCTCGCCCCGCACCCGGCGCACGCTGACATCTTTGGCCTTGAGCCCCAGGGCGCGACGCTTGCGGTCAATGGCATCCTTGGAGTTGCCGGTGATCTCCATGCCCGCCTTGGCGTCTTTCATGGCATAGAGCATTTCGGCCCCCTGGTTGAGAGCCCCTTCGGCCTGGCCGTAGGCCTCATACGCCTTGTTGAGGTACTTGAGCGCGGTGCCGCCTGCCTGCTGCCGGGTGAGAAGGTTGTCGGTTCCCTGCCCGAACTGGCGGACCTTATGCGCCATCTGCATGAAGTGGTCGCCGCGCCGGTTGGCTTCCATCGCCACGGGGTTACCCTCTTTTTCGATAAAGCCCTCAAGCTCCTTGGCGGCGTCCTTGATGTCGTGGCCGCCCTGCTGGAGGTAGTGGCGGGCCAGGATCGCGGCGTTGGCCGGACCGATCTCGTCGTAGACGCTCTTCGACATAATCGAGGTGCCGGTGACACCGCCCACCAGGCCGGTAATGGCCTCGAAGCCGCCCTGCTTGATGTTGCGCTCCAGCTCCTTTTCACCCTCAAGGCGCTTTTTCTTGCCCTTGTATTGCGTAACCCCTTCGACGCCACGGGTCTTTTCAATCAGCCGGTAATGAGCGGACATCTCGGCGTCTCGCATCTTCTCGTCGGAGATCGCCTGCTTGATCTGCTCCATGCTGATCGGCTCCATACTCACCGCCACCTCTGAGCCGACCTTGAAGCGGTCCAGGCTCTTGCCGGTGCGCAGGAACTTGTTCAGCTCCTTGCGCTGCTTTTTCAGCGCCTCGATCTGGTAGTGGTGCTGCGCCAACTCTTCGGCGCACTCCTTGACCGCTGCGGCGATAGAGATCTTTTCGCGCTCTTCGGGCGTGGCGTCCGGGGGCGTCTGCGCGGTCGGGTTATCCTCGATCAAGGTCTTTTTCACCTCGTCGATGATCTTTTTCATCTGGTCGTCTTTTTCGGCCTTGAGCTTTCGGACCTCTTCGCGCTCTGTCTTCTTGCGCTTATCCGGATCTTCGATCTTGGCAATGCGCTGCTCGATGCTGCGCTTCTCCTTCTCTGTGATCTCGGTCTCAACGCCAACCTTTTCGCGCACCACCTGGGCCATGGCTTCGCGCTGCTCACGGATCTTGGCAGAGACCTCCTTTTTCTGCTGCTTGGCCTTGGCCTCCTGCTCGGTGGAGAGTTTTTTCGGGGTCTTTTCCTCCGCGTCTTTTTCCGGCTCTTTCTCGTCCGGCTTTTTCTCAGCCTGCTTGTCCTCATCCTGCTTGGGACTTAGAACCTTGTGCCGCATGGCGGGGCCGCCCCCGGCAAGTACCGTGGCAGAGCCATCCTTGTGCGGCAGAATATAGATATGGCGACCAGCCAGCGGTCCCTCCTTGATCGTGACCCAGCGCCCGCCAGGGTATTTCTTCATCAGGTCTTTGCTGTACGATTTGCGCAAAGACTCAAGCTCGGCCCCCTGCGGGAAAAGCGCCACCACGCGCCCGGAGACCGAAAGAATTTCAGCCTCCGGAAGAGACTTTCCCAGGGCTTCTTTCTCCCTGCGCTCCATGGCCTCGATCAACCTTTTTTCAAAGTCGTCCCCGAAAGCCTTCATCGCGAGGCTAAACCAATCGCGCACCGGCACGCCGCCTTCTTCCGCCTTGATCAGTACCGCAGAGCCGTCTTCATGCTTGACCTGGTAGCGGCAGCCTGCGGCCTCAAAGCTGCCCTCGGGGTGCAGCTCAGCCGGGATGGAGGTAAGCGGGGCCAGCACCCGCACGCTCTTTCGCATCCTGGTGCCAGAAAGCTCCTGGCTGACCTCTTTCCAGTCGTTAAACCTCATCGCCCGGTCGTCGAGGTAGACATCGGCCATGGGCTTGCCGGGATTGGTCCCTTCGGGTTGATCGGGGTTGTGGTTGATTGCGTCAAAGGGGATGTCGTTTTCCTTGAGGTAGTTGCGCAGCGCCTCGCTGTCCTTGCGGGTGGTGTGAATGAGAATCTTCCAGCCATGCAGGCGAAGCGTCTGAAGACTTTCTGCGGCCCCGTTGATCGGCTTGCCGAAAACGTCTTCGCCCTGAAACCCCTCGGAGTAATCGGCAATCACGCCGTCGAAATCGACCGCCAGCGTCGGGCGACGGTCCTCGACCTTGCGCACAAAATCCTCCATCATCTGGCGGTCCTGCGGGTCAAGCACCTCAAGCGGATCTCTGCGGCTTTTTTTCATGCCGCGCTCTTCGTAATAATCGTCCTCGGTGGTAGTCCCGGCGCGGAAGGTCGGAGCGCGGTAGACGTAGGGGTTGGGCTGGCGGCCCAGGCGCACGTCCACGAAGAAGGCCAGATCTTCATACTCGGGCGCACCCTTGAGCTTTTTGTGCGCCTCGGCCAGAAGCGGACCCACGCTGTTGCGCGTCCACTTGTAGCGGCCATCCTTGCGGTAGCCCTTTTTGTTGAGCGCGGCGGCCACGGCCTCGTTGGGCAGCCCGTCTCTGCGTTTGGCGGGCTCGTGCGGCGGCAGTCCCAGCTTGACCTTGACCGCCTCGCGCTCCACATCGTTGAGCCTGCGCAGCGCGGCCTTGACCGAGTTGACCAGGTTTTCGCCGCGCTTCTCCATGGCGTGCTGGACCTGCTGCGGTTCGGACGAGACCGATTGCAAATACTGGCGGGCCTCCGGATCTTCCTCCATGGTGGAGTAGTCGAGATCCGACAATTCCTTCTGCCGCTTGCGGTGATCCTTGAGGTAGTCGATGACCGCCCGCTTGCCCTCGATTGCCATGGTGGTCGAAACGTAGCTCTTTCGCTCCTTGCCCTTGAGCCAATCCTTGAAGCCCTTGATGTTTTCCTTGACCTGCTTGGTCATGGGCGTCTTGGACAGTTCGGTGCGCCAGGACTTGAGCGCCCCGGTGACATAGTTAAGAAGCATGCCCTGGTAGACGGCATCCTTGGCGCGGTGCCACAGCATGGCCCCCGGTTCGGAAGTCAACTCGGTGCTGATCCCGTTCTCCTTTGCCAGGTCGGAGACGATCTTGAACGCCACGCCCTTAAAGCCTGGGTGCATGACAATGGCGTCTTCGCTTGCGCCGATGCGCTTCTCCACAACCTGGCCGCGCCGCGCCCACTCTTCCGGGGTATACTGGCGGTTGGCATAGGCGCGATCCCCTTCAGTGGTCACACGCGGATCGTCGCTGCCCTTTTTGGCTTTGGCCCGCTTGTAGGCGGTCACGCTCATGACATCATCTTTGCCCACGGTATATTCAGGGGTCTCACCAGCAGCGTTGCGCCGCCCCTTGACCCGCACGCTCTGCTTGTTGACCCGCACGATCTCTCCCCGGCGAAGCTTCTGCGAACCTTCCGGCTTGAAATAGACCTCGGTCCCGGCAGCCAGCTTGGTGCTGCGGCGCGGCGCACCCTTCTTTTTTCGCTTCGGCCCCTGGCGGGTGAGAACCACTTTCTTGTTGCCCTTGGCATCGGTCTGCACCACCGGCTCAGGCAACACCTTGGTCTTGGTGCGCGTGCCCTTTTTGTCCGGGGACTTTTTCGCCTCGGTCCCGGTCTGGCCCGCCACCTTCTTTTCGTTTTTAATGGTATGGCGCGGGTCGGCGGCCTTGGCCTTATCTTTCGTGGTGCGCTTTTTGGCGCTGGCCTTGGCACCTGTGGTGGATTTTTTCTGCCCTTTGACCTTCTTGACCCGGCTTGAGGTGTAGTCGGGCACGACCACGACCTTGCCGGTGCGCGGGTCTTTGCGGGTATAGCCCTTGACGCGGCCTTTGAAGAGATTTTTCACCGTCTCAAGAATCTGCATGTCATCTATGTCCTTTTCTTGGATTGTCCGGGCCTGGAAACCTTGTCCGCCCACCACTCCATTCCGGTAAACACGTTGGGGCCACCGCACTCACAATAGGGGTGAACCAGACCGGCCACCGGCTCGTAGGCCGGGGCACCGTCGGGACGGCTGCTTGCCGCCACCTCGCCCTTTCTTACCGGCAGAGGCTTCTTGCCGATGTTGCTGCCGTAGGCCAGCATCTCGCCCAGACGAAACAGGCGCGGGTGCCCGCTCTCATCCAGGTAGAGCGCCTTGCACTGAGCGCAGGCCGTGGGCATGGGCGTCTTGTAGACCAGCTTGCCCTCGCCGTACTTCTCAAGCAGCCCCAGGCCGCGACCGGCACGCTTGGCGTCGTTCAACTCGTAGAAGGCGATGCGGTCCCAATCGCGGGCCTTATCCTCGAAGCGGTGATAAAGCTCGCTCGACAGCTCGCTCCAGGTGGAGACCATTTTTTCGCTGGGCTCTCCCAGGGCGTCGGTGATGGCAAGTTTTTTGCCGTGCGCGTCCGCCACCATCTCCCGCACGATCTGGCGGCTTTTCTCACGCGCCAGCGCGGCAGCCTCCCCGGCGACCTCTTCGCCGAATTTGGTGATATAGCTTGCCGCCTGCTGCTCGGCTATCGCCACGGCATGCTTGTCCGGGCGCGTCAGGGGGCGGCTCAGTGCCTGCTTGACGACCTCGGTATAGCCTGCGGCCTGCTCTTCGCTGGCGGCCTCAATGGCGGTGTGAAAGCGTCCGTAAACAAAGGCATTGCGAATGAGCTTTCCCTGCGGGTTGCGCGAGACGAAATCCTTGGGCGTGACGCTTTTATCCACCAGCCCCAGATCCTTCCAGCGCTTGAGATCCTGCGGATCGATCTGGGCCTGCTCCGATTCCATGGACGCGGCGATAAACTCGAAGCGGTCGCGGATCATCTGCTGGATCTGCTGGATCTCTTTTTTGCTCAGCGGGTCGTTTCGATAACCTTTACGCAGTGGCTCCCCGGAGGTGCGAAGCTTCTCCCAGAGGCTTTTTTTGACCGGCTCGGGCTCCTGGAGCATGCGCTCGATACGGGCGGCGATCCATTTGATGGCCTGCTCGTACTCGCGGCGCATGGCCTCGGTCAATTCACGGATATAGGGATCTCGCGGCTGCTTGACGGGGTGCAGCGCCTTGGCAAGCTCTTCATGCACCGGCTGCTCCAGGTGCGCACCCCTGGCGGCAGTGACCAGCGCCTTGACCAGCTCTTCGTCGGAGAGGTTGTGGCGGACCTTGGCGGGCACTTAATCCTCCCACACGATTTCAAAGAATTTTTCCTTGCGGCTTTTGGCGACAGGCTCCGGCTCGGGGGGCAGCTCTTCGAGACCGGCCTCGACAGCCTCTTCTTCCTCCGGCTGCGCCTCGGGGTCCATGGCCTGCGGATCTTCGCCCTCCATGCCCTCTTCGCCCATGCCCTGCTCCATGGCCTGTTTCTGCTGGATGGCGCTGATATAGGTGGCAACCGGCGCGTCGGCGGGATAATTCCAGGGGTTGTTCGGATCGTCGGGATCGCCCTGCGGTTCACCGCCGTCCTCGATCAGGGCCTGATTGCGGGTCTTGAACGTCTTGACCTTATCGAGCTGAAGATCGAGCGCGGCCTTTTCGTCTTCTTCGTCGATTCCGACCAGGATCAGGCGCAGGTCGTCGTATTGCGGCTTGACCACCGAGCGGGTGAGCCAGTCGCACATATCCATAAGCGCCGGACGCAGGCCGTGCTCTTTGGAGAATTCGATTTCGTCGGAAGGGTTGTGGCCGAACATGGAGCCGCCGTTGGGCGAGTCCATGGAAAAGTTAATTGTCGAAGGATGGGTGCCAAAGCTCGCGCATTTTAACGCGACCATCATCCGGAAGAACTGGTCGAACAGCATGTCCTTCGGCGTGTCGCGCAGCTTGATCGATTCGATCTTGAACGCATCGTCGCCACCAGGGATCACCGGCATGCGCTGCTTCTTGTCTGGGCCGCCCGCCGCAGCGATGATTTCCTGCTTGAAGGCGTCAAGGCCTTCACGGTCCACGTCCTGCCCGGTGATGGAGAGCACCTGCTCGGGGAAGTCCGAATCGAAAAGCTGGCGGTTGTAGCTCCAGGCGTAGACCAGGCTTGCGGTCACATCCAGGCTCATCTCCAGGCGGCTCGTGCCGTAGCCCCAACGGTTAAGGCGATCCGAGGGATTGGCAATATGAATGCTGACCTCATCGGAGCTGAAGGCTCCAGTGATCTGCCCATCGACAAGCTGGACGTGCGCGGCGTTGGTCAAGTCGAAGCCGGTCGCTGAATAGATCTTCTCCAGCGTGTGTCCGGTGACCTGCCCGCTCGGCTCGTGCCTGCGTGCCCACTCCTGGACGCCTTCATGAACCGGACGCAGAGACTCGCCCGGCAGCCAGTGAAAAGCCGCGACACCCTTGCCGTTTCTCTTCTTGTAGAGGTAGAGCGCCTTGCGGTCGATGATCAACTCGGTGCGTACCAGGCGCGACATCAGATCTTTGACGCCGGTATGAATGCGCAGATTGTGAGGAAACCAGGAAGAGTATTTTTCCGGGGTGGGATCGCCGATCAGCTCTTCAAGCTCGCGGCAGCGCCGCTTGATGTCGTCGGTCTCGACAAAATCCGGATCGTCGTGGCGGTCATGCACCACCTTGAAGCCGATCTGCTTGCCGTGCAGCGCCCGCTGCCAGATGAGTTTGTTCTGGTCGATCCGCGCCTGAATAATGATGGCGTCCACCACCGATTTTTCAGCCGCAGCGTAGAGCGCGTCAAAGCTTGGCGTGCCGCTTGGCTTCTCCCGCGCACCGTAGGCCACCATGTTCTGCGCCATGGAGTAGCGCGAAAACAGCGCGGGCACGGAGCGATCCTGTTTGGCGATGCGTCGCGCCTCGGCTTTCACCAGAGCGTCGAACGATCCAGGGGGAACGCGCAAGCCGGAGGGGGTCTGCGGATAGCCCCCCACTTCACGCAGCAAATAGTCGAGACCTTCTTTAGAGTATTTGGCCGCCATATCCCACAGTTTACCCTTCTGCTGTATGTTATATCAAACAGTTTTCCCGCAAAGATAGCCTGCGTCCGCCAGCAGAGGCCGCAGGCGCTTACTCCTTGGCGCTCCACGAATTATCGGCTTCGCGCTGCATCTCGATGGCGGGATCTTCGGTCACGACCACCTCCATGCGAATGCCGATAAACGAGGGGCGGCGCGGAGCGGGGCTGCCGTCTCGGGCAAGCCCCTTGTCTTTGCTTCCAGGTTCTTCCATCCGTGCGCCGCTCAAAAAAGGTCTGGTGTCCAGCTTAACACGGCGCGGTCAAAAAACAATGCACCGGCTCACCCTCTTTTCGCGACAAAGCTCGGGTGCTCAAGACTTGAGACCAGGGTCGAGCAGAAAAGCCGCCACAGCGCCATGCGGTGATTGATCCGCTGGTGATAGGCGTGGCGCAGCGCCTTGTAGTTGGTACAGACCACCCGGCGCTGCAAAAATCCAAGCGGCACGCTTTCGTTGGCCTCTTCCAGGCGGCCCGCGCGGATCAGTTTGTTGACCTCTTCGAGCGCGGCGGCTGAAACTCTGCCGTCCTCGAAGTCGTCCGCCACCAACTCACGTTTGCAAAGGGTGTGCATCTTCGATTCGGACTGCTTGGTCACGCCGACACGATAGGTATCAAACTGCATCCACCAGGAAAGCGGCGCGGTGATGTCGAGCCAGACCGCGATACTTTCCAAAAACTTGTTTTCTCCGCCGTCCTTGCCTGCGATTCGCTCTGCAACCTCTGGCATCCTGCCCCTGTCTTTCACTTTGTAGGAAAGCGACAACCCCAGAAGGGCCTCTTCGTAACCGCACTCACGCAGCACTTTTATCGTCATGTATATGCCTCCACGTCTTCCTGTTCCTTATGTTTTTCACTAGAGTTTTGGAGATGTTATATTTTTCCGCTGCCGCCCTTGACGAAAGAGGGGACAGATATATCTCCATCGCCAGGTCGTCATCCAGCTTCGAGAGAGGATGCCTGTCCCCAAACACGGAGCGCCCCTTTCTTGATCTGTCCTTATTGTTGTCACCCCTTGTTCCTGCGAAAAGATGGTCAGGGTTTATACATCCAGGATTGTCGCAACGATGGAGAACACAGTCTCTTTTCCCGAGCCTACCGTTGAACAGCAAGAACATAACTCTATGGGCGGCTTTATTTTTCCCGCGATGCGAAACCTGTCCATACCCCTTCAAGCCAACGCTGCCAGACCAGTTGAAGCATCCCGTGTTCTTATCAACCTCACACATCGACAGCATGAAGCTCCTCGTTATTCTGTTCGGCCTCATCGTCTCGCCCCATAATCACCTCCGCACAGGTTGAGCTTGTAGGGTTTTCCTGGCCGCGCAACACGGTGGCAGCCTGACTTCTTGTCAAGATAGATCCGGTGGCGCTTGCCATGCGGCATGCCGGGGTAAGCCCGGTCCCCGTTGCGTGCCCGCCGCATGGCCGGGTTCGATGCGGGAGGGGCAGGGTCATTTCCCATACTCCGTTTTAGAAGTCTCAGAAAATTCTTCAGATTGTTCTGCATGTCGATAGCCTCCTTTTAAGGTTAATGGATGCGGTCTGAAATCACATAGCGGTTGAGCAGGTAGCGGGCCTGAATCCTGCGGCCCTCTCTGGCCTGCTCGCCGATCTCGTCCCATTCGATAAAGCGCCGTGACGCCTCGCCAAACCTCTCGGCGGCGACGGTGCTGCCCTGCTCCACCGCCGCACGGCCTGCCTCGTGTAGAGCGCGGGCCAGCTCTTCGACACGGGCATCATCGACCCCCTTGATCTTGCGGCGATACTCCTCGGCCCACTCGCACGGCGACGGGCAGACGGTAATCGTGCATTGATTGCACGGCGATTCGGTAAACTCTCCAACCATCTTCACGGTTTCGGCTCCCCTTGATCTTTTTTCGCGGGCGGCACCCGGCCCGCACGTTGATAGAATTCTTCCATCCCGACCTTTTGCGGCACCGTGCGCTCCTTGCCCGGTGTCTGCTTCAGGTCGTAGGGTGAGAAGTTGGGACATTTCGCCACGCCGTTTTTCATCCACCAAGGCTGGGCTGGATGGCGGCAGGCCTTCTCCAGCCCCACGAACGAAAAATAGAGGCAGGACACACAGATCGGACCGGCCACGGCCTACCCCTGCTCCTTTTCCAGCGCCTGGATCTTGAGGTCCAGGCAGTGCCGGGCTTTTTTCAGATCCTTGATGGCGGACTCTCGCGCCTTCTTGCCCGCGCGGCGGACATACTTGAGCACGCTGCCCAGAAAAAAACACAGCTTCCAGGCCTCGATCACCTTGATCGCCTCGTAGGGATCATCCTTGCCGCCGTAATAATCCGGGTGGTGATCCTGCTCGGTTGCGGGCCCGGAGGGGGCCTCAAGAGGTGGCGGCGTTAAGCGCCGATCCCAAAGCTCTTTCTCCTCCTGGAAAAAAGTGCGGCTGGCCTCTTCGCCCTCAATGACCCTGTCGCATCTCTGTTTGAAAAAGTCCTTGTTCATGTCGTCGCTCCCGGAAAAGGTCGCCCTTCAATCAACATAGCCGCAGGCCGGTTTCTTGCGCGGCGGCGCGATCTCATTTTCGATGCGGCGGATCTCTTCGCGGCTGAGCCTGCGTACACCTTTTTGCGCCGCCCTTCGGCCCGCCTCGACGTTGAATTTCGACCCGCGCATATCCGCCATGGCGGGCTCGCCGTTGCGCTCCTTTTTCTTGCACGATGAGCACTTCTTGCGCGGATCTCGCAGGGGCTGCCCGTTTTCATCCAGCGCCTCGGGCGGCATCTTGATCACGGCTTTTCTCTGTCTGCATTCAAAGCAGAGCACCTTGACGCGCACCAGCTCACTCATGGCCGCTTCCGATCTCGGCGTGCTGCTCGTAGACGTAGCTATCGCCGTCGCGCCACACGGAGAACTCCTGCTCCGGGTCAAAACCCTGCGCCCTGAGCCACTGCCGCAAGTGCTCGGGCTCGGTCATGGTGGAGCCCTCATGCAAAGACAGCACGGCCCGCTTGACTTCAGTTGGTCCTTTCATCGTCACCTTCCTTCCGGTTGCAGTCGCGACACGGCATCTCATGGTCAAATGGGCAGAGCCCGTCGCAGACGCGGCTGCCGGTTCTCTTGCATTGAAAACATGCCTTGCTCATGGGTTGGCTTCTCCTTTCATGGTTGACATATCAAACATTTCAGGCATACGGATACTTGCGGCATTCGGCATACCCCAGCTTTTCGGCCCGCTCCTGGGCGGAGCCGCCAGGGGGCACCACCACCGTCAAGCCGCATTTCTCGCAGCGCACATGCGCCGGGTTGCTCTGCACCGCCCATTCGTGCTCGGTCTCGGCAGCCTGCTTCTCGGCCTTCTTGCGGTAGTCGGCAAAGGGGCGCGTGTCCGGGTCCGCCACGCGGGTCAACGCCAGCTCGGCATAAAGGTCAGCGTGCAGAAAGTGCGGGTCGAGGCCGATGTTCTCAAACACCATCTTGAATTTGTCCTGGTTCTCGTCCTGCACCTTCTTGCGACGGGCCACCTTGGTCAAATGATCCCAGAAGTAATCCTCGCAGATAAAAGAGGATCGCGTCTGAAGACTCCCACGCACCGGCATCTGCGCAAGCAGGCCGCGCTCGTGCGGCTGCTCCTTGAGCCGGTGAACGTAGCGATAGAGATTCCATTCAATCGCGTGGTAGCGGCTGATCCGAACCCGGTGCTTCTCCTTGGTCTCGTCGGAGGCCTTGCGGTTGTGGTCCCCCTTGACGCGATCCCCCCACACGCACAGATCCTCGCCTTTTTGCGCCTCGTAGCTGTAATCGGAGAGATAGACGCGGCCTGGAAACTTTTTGGCAAAGCGCAGCGCCTCGTTGCTGTTGGGCAGCGAATCGCACACGCATTTACTCACGTCATAGCGCTGCATCAGCTCTTCGCAGTGTTGCCAAGGGTCTTCGTCCACGATCCAGGCCAGGTGGGCCAGGCGGCTTTTGCGAATGCCCGTGGCCTCATCCTTTGGCCCCAGGTAGCGAATCACCACGACGTTGAGGCCAAACATCTGGTCGATCCCCATGGCGCAGTTGACGCCCCGGTCGAGCCAGGACAGCGACGGGTTGACCGTGGCCCGCAGGATGTCCTTGTCCACGATCTGCGCTTCTTTGGAGATATGCGGAATGCCCAACTTCGAGTTGTAGAATTCGGTGATGTCGGTGGCGGTGATAAACGCCTGATAGATCTTCTCCGCAGATTGACGCGACGAAAGGGTCTGTGCAATGTGGTAGCCGATGGCGGACGCGCCCGGATTATGTTCACGCCACACGCCCTGTCGCGGGTTGGCAACCGGCTCGCCGCAGCGCGGGCACACCCAGAAGCGTTTCGGCAGATGGGCAAGCGATGGTGTCACGCCGGAGAGCCTTTCGCCGATGCAGTCCGGGAACACGTCGGAGAGCACCACGCCCTCGGAGCACTTGCAGTGAGAGTGAAACTTGTTCTGCGTGCTGGTGCGAAAAGCGCGGTCGATATTGGCGTCCGGGTAGCCTGCCGTGGAGATCTTGAGCGCCATCGGATAGGGGGAGTGGCTGATACGTTCCTGTGCCCGCTCAATATCTGAATCGAGCATGCGGCGCACCTCGTCGAACACCAGCGCCAGCATGGGAATGGCTTCAGTGGAGGTCTTGCCCGCCATGGAGTTGAAGAACACCAGCGAGCTGCCGATGGATCGCACCCGTTTCTGGTCGGCCTTTTTCCCGCTTCCGTCTTCGGCTGCCGGGTCCACGCCCCAGATCTCGGCTATCGGCGGGATCGCCAGGCACATCGGCTTGAAGCGCTCGGATGAAAAGACGTGCGCCATATCCGCCGTCGGCAGAAAATAGCCCAGGTATTTGCCGTAGAACCGCATAGTGAGAAACAGGACGAACAGCATGGCCGTGACGCTTTTCCCGATTTGTGCGCCTGTTTGAAGACAGAAGTCCTGCCCTTCCTCGTTTCGGTCTCCCGTGACCGCCATTGATTTGTAGGGCTCGATCAGGTACTCGTGATCGACAAACGTGAAAGGCTCGTTGTCAACCTTGAGGCCATAATCGTCCATCAGCATCGTCACGAATTCATAGAGAGAATTCGGGGTTGACTTGGCAAGATCCGGGGCTGCCATCCCGTAGGCCCTGGTTCTCAGGTGGGGGATCTTTTTTTTCAGCCTCTGGCTCAGATCGTCAACAAGGCCGCCGATACCAGGGGACACGTTCATGCGCCTACTCATCTTTCCACGTTTCCCCTTTGATAGCTGCGTAAGCGGCAGATCTTGAGACTCCATAGTCTCTGGCGAGCGCTGACGCTTTTTCTCCGCGCTCAAACCTTCTCCTCATCTCGCGAACCTTTTCAAGGTCAAGGACTGCGCGAGTGCTGTTTCTGACATTTTCGAGGTGGGTTGCCCAGCGGCAGTTTTCCGGGCTATAATCCCCGTCATTGTCGATCCTGTCTATTTCAAGCCCTTTCCTATATCCCTTCTCTTTTGCCCAAAGAAAAAACGCAGCCGGATCTCTTCGCCATTCATCGCAGACAGAAATTCCACGACCGCCGTACCGGGGATAGCTCTTTGAGTTTTTATTTTCGCATCGCTCGATCATCTTTGACAGGACACCGTAAAGAGGGTCTTGTCTGCCTCTTCTTTTTAGCCCGTGGATCGTTTTGGCCTGGGAGCAAAGCTTCGACCTATGACATCCACACGATTTGTTCCTCTTTCTGTGAGACAATCGCAACTCAAACTCTTTCCCACAGTAAGGACACTCAAAAAGGCCCCAGCTTTGAGGGCGTGTACCCGGAGTTGTCTCCCTCATTCCCAGACTTCGGATCATTCTCATTTTCCACCCCCGCCGATCACGGCCACCTGCTCTTCGCGACCCAGACGCGCCAGTTCGTCAAATATCTTTGCCTGGGCGTCGGGATCGTAGGCCTCCATAACCCGGACAACGGCCTCCATGAACGTCTGGACCCCGTGCATATCAAAAAGATCTTTTTTTATGTTGTGGATCGATTCGACAGTGGCGCGAGACTCGCGAAGAAGTTTAAGCATTTGGTCAACCTGATAAGGTCGGTACTTTCCTCCCTGCGCCTCGACCTCCTTGTTCACCCTGTCAACCATGGCATCGACCGTGGACAGGCACGAGACAAGTCTGTCGATGGCAAGGAGGCTCTTTGTCGCCTCAACCGCACCGCTCTTAAACTCGGGCGATCCGTGGAGCGTGGCATCGACCACGACGGCAGCCTTCCCGCCCCTTTTAGGAGGCCTTCTCCCCCGGCCCGCAGGATTGACTTCCACCCCGAGCTTTCTGAGCCGCTTATAAACTGCCTGCGGAGAAACGCCCACCTCTTTAGCCAGGGCTGCGCCATTCTCCCCGACGGCATGAAAGGTTGCGAGAAAGTCTTCGTCACTGAGTCTTTTTTTTGCCATGGTTTACTTTCGGGTTCAATTCAACCAAGTTGAACCAAAACTATTTGAACCTTACGCACCCACCCGTCGATGGAAGCGCCTAGAAATATTGTGTTTTCACAGAGATTGCCGACCGTGGTTCAATGCAACCATTCAACCCGATCTCAACCACATTCGCTCTTGATCTTCCCGGCAAGCTGCTTGAGGTCATCGCGCCCGCCCTTGTCGTTAAGCGTTGCCCGCAAAGCGTCAAGATTCATGTTCCATGCGCCAAACCTTGCCGCCACATCAAAAAACTCTTCCACGTCATGCCCCTGGATCTCGATCACCGGGTCGCCATTCTCGTCGTAGCAGGGCATCCCCCTGGCCGTGTGCTTGTGCGCCAGGTGCCGCAACTCGTGATAGACCAGGGCGATGCGCTGCTCGGTGGAGAAAGCCTGCCAGGACGCCTCATGCACGACGATAATCGCCGCAGGCTCAAGCCCCCAGGCTTTATAGAGCGCCCAGCGCAGGATCTGTCGGCTTGGGCCTTGCGCATTGGGTAGACAGGCCACCGCCGCAGCCTCACGCCCCTTGACGCGCGGAGGATCGTCGCAGAACAGATACCCGATGGAGGCCTCGCCCAAGTGCTCGAACACCTCGCCGTAATGATCGATCACAGCCTTTGCATAGGTGCCCACCTCGGGAGCGAACATCATCCCGCAGATAAACTTGTCTTGCTCAACCTCGGCCATCACTCGCCCTTTGCGTAGTGCATATCTCCCAGGGTCTCTTTCTCGCGGTCCATCACGGTTTCAAGAAGAAAGAGAATTTCCTGATCGGGGCTGCGCCGATCCTCTTCCGCTATTTCGACCAGGCGCTCATAGATCTGCCGGTCCCGGCCGGTCTTAAACTCCAGGCAGACACACAGGGCACCTTCGACGGGCTCGCCTATCGACTGCTGTCTCGGTGGCTCGCCTGAGACTTCTACCTTCCCGCTCCCGTCGGAAACCTCTGCGACAACCTTTTCAAGATCGACCTCCGCTGCCTGACTGTCTTGCCTCACCTTGTCTTCCTCTCTCACCTTCTTCTCCCGTTTCGGAGTTGACTTCTCCTTGCGCTCTTCCTGAGAACGCTTTGCAGCCTGCGCTATTTCCTCGCGCCGCCTCCTTCGGTAGTGGTCTCGCGAATAGCAGGTCTTGCACAGATCTTTCGCCAGGATCTCCTTGAATTCTCCGCAGTCGGCACACTTTTTCTTCGGCATCCTTCTCTCCTTGTCCCCTTCGACTTCCACCCACTTCCCCGCACCAGTAAACGAGCACTGCATACAGCGTGTCCCGAAGTAGCGCTGCACCGTGCCGCGAATTAAACGGGGCCTGAATTCCTCGTCTCTAACCATCCTGCCGCCACACACTGGACAGGTCGGGCACCAGATGCAATCGACCCGCTTGCCGTGCTTTCTGCAATCGACGCCACCCTCTGCGGGGCGATAATTACGGCAACTTTCGTAGACCATTGCGCCCTACCCCTGTCCACACTCGCAGACTGAAACCGACACTTCCCACGTTCCTGCGAATCGCGGCTCGACCGTGCAGCCATTGCGCAGCCATTTGCCGAGAATAATCCCGGCGTCTTTAGGGTCTGTACGGGCTGTGTCCATCGCACCAACCACCTGCCCGCATTGGCAGATGGCGACAAACCCGGTCGGCTTTTTCTTCATGACTCACCTCCCCGCGTGCTGTAATCGGGATTATTCACCAGCTCATCGCCCTGCCTGAAAAACGGAAAGCGATCCTTGCCCCAGCGCTTGGCCTTCCAGGTCTTGATCCGGTTGCGGTGCGTGGTGCAGATCGGCAGTCCGTCATAGGTGCACTCATCCCAGGCCAGGTTCTCGCAGCCCCGCACGGAACACTGACCCGGCGTATTCGTGGTCTCCTTGCGCGACCTGCGGGTCTTTTTTCGCCTCTCTCTTTTGTCGAGCGGGAAAAGGGAGATCTCCGTCATGTTGCCGCACTGCACACAGACCATGACTTCGATGTTGCGGGCCGCGCCTACCCGGTCGAGCTTGTGCTTTCCGCCGCAGGCCGGACAGGTCGGGCAATACTTGCAATTTACTACCGGGCCGTGCTTGAGGCAGTCCACGCCCTTTTCGTGCGCCCGGTAATGGCGACAACTAATAAACTTGCCCATGACCAGGGCGGCTTTACACGTCATTGGCTGTACCCATAGCTGACCTCTTTTGCGGACTGAAGCCACTCGTTGAATTCGCGGATAAATTGAAGGGCGCTCTGCTCGCTTAGATCTTTGCAGCTCTCGACCCCGGCCAGGCGCTTGAATGCGGCCTTGGTCTGGTCCTTGTCGGTCGGGTCGTGCTGCTGGGGGGACTTCTCGAAGACGTATTTCTGAAAGGAGGGGTTCTGAAACAGGACGTGGAGCCCTTTGAGCGTTCGGAACGAAACATCGCCCCGGCCAGAGCTTTGTTCCTCCGACCGGGGCGTTGCGGCCACCGCCGGGACATGCCGTTCCATCGGGGGGCGGACACTTAAAATCGCATGCCCATCGGCGTACATTGCGGCCAGGTGCGGACCGATAGCCGCCTGGTGCTCATAGCACCCTTCGACAACCAGCCAGAACCTCTTTGCTCGGCTCGGGACATCGACAATCATCGCCGGATCGATCTCGATGCTCAAGCCTTTTTTGCCTTCGAGGTCAACGCGCACCTGAGAATCGATCATCCCGGAGAATACTATCGGCAGCTCGGGAGAGTCTTTTGGCAGCAGCAGATAGACGCGCCACGCCTTTGCGCTGCGCATCCACTTTCTGTCCGTAACCTCCACCGGAATATGCGATAGATCGGGTGATTGCAAATTGTGCCTCCATGCGGGAAAGTACCATTGACCGTTTGCCATGTCAAACGACGTGAACGATGTTGAACTTTTTCTGTCGGCAAATTGAAAACGCTTTTCGCGTTAATTGTTCCTCAGTTATGCGGCAAATTCTTTGTTTTTTGGTTAGTTGCAGACCTACCCCGTCGGGGATAGGCCGTGGATTCGCGGCCTATCCAGATGTTAGCCGCCGTCATGGATACCATGTCTGTTTTACCAGCTTTTCAATCTCGGCCATCTGCCGCCAGATGTTGCCGAGCTCCGAGCCAGTGAAAATCAGTCGGTATGTCTCCATCCCAACAGCCTGACATCCAACACGTGCATCCTGTATTTTCTTTCGCGCAAACAAAACCGCCATGTCTGCGCTTAATTGCCGGTAAGCGGCTAACAAGTCGTTCAACTCGGACTTGCTACCTTCGGCGGTTTCTGGGTAGCAGTCTTCTGGCCCCCAGCCTTCTGCTCTCAAATCACGTTCCATTGTTTCCTCCGCAAGCCGGTTAACTCAATCGTTATAGCAGTCGGGTGCTGCCCCGTTGACGCTTGGGGCGTTAGATTACCTCCAGCAGCTCGACCGTTTTCCCGGCCATGTCGTGTGAACAGTCGGCCAGAAACTTCACCTGGCCATCGTTGATCCACGAGTGGCAGCGGAATCTGTGTCCAGTAGTCAGAACGCTCGGCTTTAGCGTCGGCGCGTCGGTGTCCCCGTTCCATGACCAGCATCCGGTCCCCTGTCGTTTTCCTCGCAGTAGCACAGGCAGGTATATGATGCCGCTTGGACCAGGTATGTTGAGTTTTATGTGGGTTGCTTCTTCCTTGGCGCACGGCTCGTACCCTTCGCCATATATTAGCTTTACTGGTTTTGCTTTCATGGTCGTCTCCATAATCCAACCAGCAGATGCAGCGGATTCCCGCCGATCTGCGCGACGTCCACCGCTAAAACGGCAGGCAGTCTTCGTGGGAGCCGAAGCGCCTCCCGCAGTCTCCACATTTCGTCGGCCACCATTTGCGAAAGCACCAGTAATTTAGAAAATATGTGGTTTTCCTGTGCCAGGTGTCGCCAACCATGTGGCCATAGGGCACCGGCCTATCGCACCGAACACAGAGGGCGTACTCTGGCGGCGCTGGGTCGTCGGGGTGAATCTCGCATCCAAACCACCAGCACACGGGGCGGAGAACAAACCGCTTGAGTCGGATGATTGAATTACGGTGCTTCTCGAAAAATGTCTGTTCCATGCGTTCACCTCTCGTTGTCACCGCTCAGCTTTGACCGTTAATCCCGCAACCCGGCCCGTGCCTTTTCGGACAGGATCTCAGCTTGCTCGATAACCTTTCTGAGGTCTGATTTCTCCAGTGCAGTTCTGAGGTTTGCCGCATCTTTGATGATGTCAGAATGAAGCTTCAGCAATTCCCTTGCCTGTCTGATCGGGCTGATGATCCACGATCCATGATGCAATTTCGTGATGCTCTTCACATACTCGGTCGGGTGCAACACGTCTCCGACACGCCCATTTCGGTCGTCTCCGAAATGCACACTCTTCACCTCGATCCGGTCATTCGGAAATCCGAAGCTGGCGTTTTCCATAGTCGCTGCTTTTTCTGCGTCCTCCAGCAGCTCGATCAGTCGGTCAAACACATCCATCTGCCTACCTCTCCATACCTAACCAGGCGTTCAACTATCTCCCGAACCGCTGGACTTCCAGGATTCGGGACCGCAAAAAATCGCGCTCTTTTTGGATGTTGCTGTTGAATTCTTCCGAGGACATTCCGCGAACCTGCCGCACGCACAGGCTGCGGTCTGACCACACGGCAACCCCCCAGCCACGCCAATCATGGTCCTTGCATTGCTGATAAAGTTCTTCAGTGAGAAGGTAGTAGCGTCGGTTCCCCATGCCGTCCCCATTTGTACGGTGCGGCTTCTTTTTGTCAGCCATCAAGTCGCTTTTGGACACCTTGACTTCAACAACAACGCTTTCATTTGCCGTAAAACCGATAGCATCTGGAACTTCGCCAACCCTTGCACTCCCGCGCTCACTGAAAACCGGGTTGCATTGCTGCGCTCCTGCCAGCCACCTGACGGCATGCTTAACCAAATCCTTGTGAGTTAAGGTTGTCACAGTCCTCTCCCTTATCGAGGGCTGATTGAAGTTGCCTAAAACTTCAAACAACATTTAGTGTTGTTTTCCATTCATCTCCGCCGCCTGCAACTCTTGCGACGGTCCCCTTTGGCCCGGTAGAAAATTCAAAAACTCCATCTTCCCAGAATTTATCAATTGCCCTTCGCACGGCCTCGCGATTCACACGGGTCGGCCTCCTGCCAGTCGGGTAGGTCATTCTCAATACCAGCGAATTTACTGTGAAGTGAAATTCCCCATGTTCTGAATTTTCAATTCCTGTCATTAGCATCGCGTAAACGGCGAACGCTATGGGGTGGTATTTTCCAATCATTAAAGTTGTTGCGTCGCTTAGTGTTGTTTTCATCCTTGCTTCCTTTCCGATGATAGTAGTTTTGCCTAACAACCAAATCAGTCTAAGCCAACACATTTCCGCGCTGACTAATCCAGCACGGCGCATCAGCTAAACGCAGACCGTTATAAGTCAAAATAAATATGCTCTTTGCAAACTCCTCTTTTTTTCACACGAAAACCGCCGAGGCCACAGCGCCAATCTATTTCACGCCGTGCTGGACTGCCTGCCTTCGACTGGAGAGCATCAACCCAATTCCCGCTGACAAAATATTGATACTTACTTCTGAAATGTGTGCAATTCCAACACATGGGAGCCACGTCTTTATACTTTTGGTTTATTTTCGCATCCTGTTCTTTCATCCACACCTCTTAAACCAGCAAAATCATAAACCCTGCTTTGAAAAAGATTGTTTTCTATATCAAACACACACGCCGAAAAAATAGACGCTGTTCAAACGGACGATTTCAACCTCTATGTCGATCTCATATCGCAGCCACAGCCCCCAGGACAGCGTTTCATAGCTGCCAGGCTGAGCGGAGGTGCCGCCCCCTGTGTGATGAGGGGCGCACAGCGGCACAGCCCGATAGTCCGAAACCTTGCCGCCCATGACCCCTCGCCCCCGCTGCGGCTGGTGGTGGGCTTGCGCCGCAGCCGCGCAAACAAGACAGGGGCGGCTGCGGACAAACCTCAAATAGCCTTCATCCCTTTCGTGTGACATTCCCTGTCACGCCCCAATGCTCTACTCTTTCGTGCCGAAGAGAAAAGCACGCCTCTTCGGATCACGCAGGGTCTGCGGTATATTGGGCCGGGAAATGATAAACATCTCAACCGGGTCGGCTTCCAGCACAACGCCAAGCGACCAGAAAAAATCAAAGGAGATCTTGTCGGGGCGAACCTGTTCAGAGCCTTTTTCAACTTGTGAAAGATATGCAGGGCTTATAGATTTTCCGCAGACGGGATTACTGGCAGACAGGCGGGCGACCTCGCGAAGCCCTAGGCCTTTTTTCTCGCGCAACTCCCGGATATGGGCGCACAACGGGTGTTCTTCCATGCTTTCGATCCTCCTGTGAATGCAAATTTTGACATATCAACCGTTTTCGGCACTTGACGCAACAATATATCTTGACTTTTTGTTTGTCAAACACCTTTGTCGTTGACGCTAAATCTTTTTTTTGATACTTGTAGCAACATTGTTGTTTTTATTATGGCTTGTGCCGCAAAAAAAGGAGGCAGAAAATGAATGCCGGAGACGCCAAGGTAAACAAAATCGAAGAACTCAACGACCGCATCGTCCCATACACCCAGGAAGTCCTTGCCCGAATCGGGCACCTTTCCGACGAATTAAGAAAAAAACTTGACCCGCAGGGGGCGAAAATCCTCCAGGAGATCGAGGACGCCTATATTGAATATGCCGGAATCGTCCAGGAAAAAACAATCACCCCCCCCTGTTAATTTTTTAAAATAAAGATCGTTTGATATAGAAAACATTCTGCCCTCTTTCGCACAGAGCGGCAACTGTCAAAAAGCATTTTACGGTTGGAGTCATCATGGGGAAGAAGGTTATCTACAACTGCGACAGGAGTCGAAAAGAAATGTTAGTCAACAGAGCATGCTTGTCGCAAATCTTGGCAAAGAACAAGGACACTCAGAAAGGATAAGCCATGAGTGACAAAGACGCTCTTCGTGAAATGTATGTAGAAAGGGAGCTTAGTTCAGCACAAATAGGGAAGGCGTTGGGACTGTCCGACACACACATCCGAAGGCTGCTCAAGAAAAACAATATCCCCTTAAGAACACGGAGCGAAGCACAGAGACTTTGCACCAACCGGCCAGAAGTGCGGGAGAAAATGTCAAGGTCGGCAAGGGGTCGCAAGCATGGAGAGTCGGCAAAACAAAAACTTCGGGAGCGGGTGGGGGCTGCGAATCACAACTGGAGAAACGGCTTAACAACATCAACCCAAGGATACCTCTGCTTCACCGCGAGCGAGGGGAATGGGGAGCACGCCGGAAGGGCGCTTCATGTGATTTTGGCTGAATGGAAGTATGGACGCAAGATTAAACCAGGAGAGCATGTTCACCATATTGACGGGAACCGCCTAAACAACCACCCAGATAATCTTGAAATTCTTTTAGCATCGGACCATGCACACAAACACGCAGAGGACAGGGAAAATGGCAAGATTGAATCAGTGTAATTTTATCGGTCGCACAGGCAAAGATGTTGAACTTCGCTATACGACATCCGGCGTTGCTGTCGCATCGGTAAGTGTTGCGGTTTCTGAAAAATTCAAAGACAAAAACGGCGAGAGACAGGAAAGGACCGAGTGGATAAATGTTGTGGCATGGCGAAACCTCGCTGAAACCATGTCGAAATATCTAACCAAGGGTCAACTTATCTTTATTTCTGGAAAGATTCAGACTCGCAAATATCAGGACCGCGACGGAAACGATCGCTATATTACCGAGATCGTGGCGGATCAGATGCAGATGCTCGGGTCTCGCAACGATGAAGGTTCAGGCTCGACCGGCGAGCACAGGCCCCCGCAGGAGCCCCAGAGACCGGCCCAGGACCAGCGGCATGAAGGCGACACTTTCGACGAGCCGCCGTTTAATCCAGACGACGACATCCCGTTCTGACCTGCACTTTTAGGAGAAACACATGGAAAAACGAACCACAACCAACCTGGCACTTGATCGCCGGGTGCGCGACCGGGCGGTGGCTGCGGGACGGCTGCTTGACCCGCCCGAGACGCTGACCAAGTTTATCGAGCAGGCCACCCAGCAGCGGCTCCACGCCCTGGCTCTGGCGGGCAAGATCCCCAAGGATCTGCCCAACTTCTCATCGACCAAAGGAGGCGGATCGTGACGTTTGAGCAATATGTCCCGCTGGCGATGCGCACCGCCAACCCGGACACGCCGCTGATCAGTGCCCACAACTACATCCTGGGGCTTTTCGGCGAAGGCGGTGAGCTGACCGACGTGGTGAAAAAGGTGATCTACCACGGCCACTCACTCGACCAGGCACTGAAGAGCGACCCCGACACAACCCTTCGCGAAAAGATCAAGATCGAGGGCGGCGACAGCTTCTGGTATATCGCGGTCTGTGCTCACCAGGTCGGCGGGGTCAAAGCTGTATCCGACTACCTGAAGGACGACACCTGCTTCGATATTGATCCGGAAATGAGCTGCATCGCCTACGTTCGCAATCTCAGCGAATTCGCAGCCTGCGTCCAGCACCTGCCTGGGGTTTCATCTGGTTTTCTGGCCGCGATGGCGGTCTGCGTCGAACAGATTCTTAAGTGGGCAGGCGTCCCCCTTGAAGAAGCCCTCTCCTACAACATCGAAAAACTTCGCAAGCGATACCCCCTCAAGTTTAGCTCCGAAGACTCTTTGAACCGGGTCGTTTGATCCGGATTTTTGCGGCGGGCTTTCTCCCTCCTGGCCCGCCGCCTTTTTTGCTGTATTCCATATCAAACATTTTCGGTTGACATACCAAACACCGGCTGATACCCTCCTTTTAATCATTACTCCACAAGGAAACCAGGAGGATGTTATGAATCAGCCCGTTGTCGCATCATTTCCAAAGCTCAACTGCCTCAAGTGCGGGCACGAATGGATTCCGAGAGTCCCGGCCCCCACTCACTGCCCGAGCTGCAAAAACCCTCGCTTTTGGGAGAGACAAAAACTTTCTGCCCTTCCGGCCAAAACCTGCCTCAGATGCGGACACGAATGGTTCCCCCGTACCTCAACCCCGACAAAGTGCCCTAACTGCAAAAACATTCGTTTCTGGGAAAAGTCGAAGCGCGGCAAAAAATCAAAGATCGTGAGCCCCGAGGCGAAAACAGCGTAACGAAGAACCCTGGGTGAAAGGCTGCACTGAGCACGAGCCGAGCTTGCCAGCCACCCTCCGCTCGCAATGGGAGACACCCGCAGCATGAATGCAGACATTCGTATCAACATCAGCTTTCGGGGACACCGGAAGAGAAAAAAGCTCAAGGCCCTCCTTGGCTATGACGCCACGGGCAACCTTCTTGACCTCTGGATCGGCGCAGCTATCGCACGACCGGACGGTGTTCTGGTCGGTTGGGATCGGACCGACATCGGTATCGAATCGGGTATGGATTCGGCCACCGATTCCGAAATAAATCGGTACATAGAGGCACTGATTTCGGTCGGGTTTTTAGAGCAAAACGATGATGGAACCTACCTCCTTCACGACTGGATCGACCACAACCCTTACGCTTCAAGCAGCAACGAGAGGTCTGAAAAGGCTATCTTCAGCAACCTTAAAAGGTGGCACCCGGAAGAGGCAAGAAAGCTGGAAGATAAGGGAATTACGGCGATTTCAAGATCCGAGTATCGAGAAATTGTTGACGGAAAATCGGCGGGAGTCGGTGCCGAATCGGTACCCGATCCAAAACCGAATCCTCCATCTCCATCTCCATCTCAGTTAGAGACAGAGAACCCCTTGTTCCCCTCTGGCGAGGTGAAGCCGCCGCCCGCGTCTGAAGAGAAAGATTCTGCGGCAAAGAAAAATCCAAGCTGCCCGATCAAGAAGATCGTCGAGCTGTGGGGCAAGCACTGCCCTCACCTTCCCCAGCCGGACCCGGACGGAAAGACAATCCGCAAGCAGATCCAAGCCCGCTGGCGAGAATCGAAGACGCGGCAGGATCTTGCGTGGTGGGAAGCCTACTTTGAGCGCATCGCCGCATCCGATTTTCTCTCCGGCAGAATTCAGGGAAAAGACTTTCGAGCTGATCTGATCTGGGTCTCCGGACCCAAGAACATGGAAGCGATTCTAGGAGGACGCTATGACAAAAACCCTTCAGCAAGCCCAGCAGCGTTTGGACCAACTTCGCAGGGACCGCAAACACGCGGACAGCTCCTTGAAGCCGCAAAGTCTCGATACGACAGAAGCCAGCAAAAAATCGTCGATTTCGACGATAGCGACGAGTTTGCCGATGAGCCCCGCCGCGTCGGAAAAGACGTGTGACAAGCACGGCGACCCCCTCATGTCGGTGATCTTCGGCCCCGAGAAGGGAGCGCTTTACTGCCCGAGCTGCATGAGCGAGCAGCGCGACGCCGAAGAGGCCGCCGAAAAAAAGGCCTTCGAGCGCAACCAGGCCGAGGCCCGAAAAAAAGCGCTCTCTTCAGGCCTGGCAATCGGGCGGCGCTTTCAGCAGAAGTCGTTCGACAACTACCATCCGACCTGCTCCGAGGCCGACAAGATCAAGCGCATCTGCCAGCGCTACGCCAAGACGTTTAAAAACCGCCTGGCCGATGGCGACAGCCTGCTGCTCTACGGCTCAAGCGGCACCGGCAAAAACCACCTGGCCGCCGCGATCTGCAAAGAGGTGGCTGAGCAGGAGTATTTCGCGCTGCACACCACGGCAGCAAAGATCGGGCGCAGAATCCGGCGCTGCTACAAAACCGACGAAGACCCTGAAGACGTGATCCGCAACGTGTTCATGAAGCCGGATCTTCTGGTGATCGATGAGATCGACCTGCACACCACGAAAACCGACGCCGCGCACTTAATCGAGATCGTGCATGAGCGCTACGCCGATCTGCGGCCCACGATCCTGATCAGCAACCTCGACACCGAAACCCTGCACCACGTCTTCGGCGAAGCGGCGATCAGCCGGTTTTACGAGGGCAAAAGCCAGGTGCTTCTTTTTGATTGGGAAAACTACCGCACCATCTGAGGGATTTTTATGTCTCGTGTGTTTGACATGGCGAACGAAACCTGCTTCCGCGACCGCTTCGACCCGCAGCACCCGGTCTGCGCCTCATGCGAGCGCCAGCGCGGACCGTGCCGCCGCAAAAAAGCCAAGGGCTATAAAGCGCCGGTCCGGACCTGGCCGGAAGGCAAGACGCTTGTGACCTCTTTTCTCGCCCCCGGCCTCAACGCCTGGAACAACAAGCCGCGCCTGCACTACCTCAAGGTGCGCAAGCAGTGGGAGGCGATTCTGACAGGCACGGTTTTTCTGTGGGGCAAGGCTCAGGGAAAGCGACGGTTGACGCTCAAGCGCGTGGTCACCAGCCGCGCCCACCTGATCAAAGACGACGACAACCTCGAAGGGGCGCTCAAGCCGATCAAGGACGTGCTGACCCGAGAGAAGGTCTTGATCGACGACTCTCCCGAATACCTGGAGCGAAATATCACCCAAACCCTCGGGCCGGAGCAGCGGACCGAATTGACGCTGGAGGATCTGCCGTGAACGAACTCGAACAGCTTGGATTGACCCTTGAGCCCGACACCGCCCGGTGGAGCGAAGAAGAGCGCGAGCTGTGGGAGCTGATTAAGCCCCGCACCGGGAAAGAGTCTGCCGTGAGCGCAGCGGAGCTTTCACGCAATACCGGCATTGCCGACCGCAGGCTGCGCGATATGGTCAAGGCCCTGGTGGAGAAGCGCGGCATGGCGATCTGCTCATGCCCCCGAGGTTATTACATCCCGCAGACGCCTGAAGAGATCGAAGAGACCCTGCACATGCTGGTGAGCTGGGCGCTCTCCGCGATGAAACGTGCCAGCCGCCTGCGCCGCTCACGCAAGATGGCGCAGCTTGTAGGGCAGCTTGAAATCGAGCTGCGAAAAGTCACCCCGGCAGCCTGAGTGCATCATTTTGTGACGGTGCCCTGGTATAGATGAGCGCAAAAACTCTAACTTTTTCACGGAGGACGAAATGAACGCAACCTACATTCTGGCAAACTTGATTTTTGCAGTGATCGGATTTCTCGCCTTGGTTCTCGTTATGGGCGGGCCGCTCCTGGACCGGCGAGACGACGACTGATTTTTTAGCGGCCAAGTGTTTAATATGTCAAACCCTCAACGAAAAGGAAGCCGACATGGAGCTTTTTCTCGACATCGAAACTATCCCCACCCAGCGCCCCGGCGCACTCGAAGAAATCCGGGCCACGATTGAGCCGCCCGGCAATCTCAAGAAGGCTGAAACCATTGAGCGCTGGATGCAGGAAAACGCCAAATCCAAGGCGGATGAGCTGTGGAGGAAGACGGCGCTCGACGGCACCCAGGGCGAGATCTGCACTATCGGTTTTGCCGTGGGCGACGCTGAGCCCATGGCAACGACCCGCGCTTCAGTGCATGTGAGTGAAGCCGACCACCTGCAAGACTCATTCGACATGATGGCGCAGCGACTCAAAAACAAAACGCCGCAGCTTATCGGCCACAACGTCATTGCCTTCGATCTGCGATTTATCTTTCAGCGGGCGGTGATCCTGGGGGTCAAGCCGCCGTTTCAACTCCCGGTGGATCGGCGCTACAACGATGATCGGGTCTTCGACACCATGACCGCCTGGGCGGGATGGGGCAACCGCATTTCGCTGAAAAATTTGTGTCGGGCGCTGGGGATCGAGGTCAAGTCCGACGGCATCGACGGGTCGATGGTCTGGGATCTTTTCTGCAACGGCGAAGCTTCGCGGATCTCAGGATACTGCAAAGAAGACGTTGCCGCCGTGCGGCAGGTTTTCCGCCGCATGCAGTTTGTCAAGCAGGCCGCTTAACAACGAAAGGAAATTGAGATGGAAACTAAAACCGTAACCATCCCGGCGTGCTCAGAACATGGCGGGCTTTACGCAACCCGCGTGGTGCTGAAATGGGAGTGTCCTGTTTGCGGCGGGCCGAGAGGGGAGGTGAATCCAACCTTCAGCTATGACGGAAGCCGAAAGCTCTCCTGCGACGGGTGGCATAACCCGTGTGGACACGTTGACAAATATAGCACCGTCCGAGTAGAGGCCGCCGCCAACGGCCTGAATGTTCGGGATTAACCATGAAAGGAGCGAATCATGTCTGAAGAGCTGGCAAACACCCACGCCGTTGATCATGTGATCGAAAGCGGCGACGAACAGGAAGTGCAGATGATCCTCGGTTCCCGCGAGCGCATTCGCCACGCCGGGACGATCCGGGCGGGAATCAAGGTGCCCAAGGGCAACTGCACCGACGCCGAGAAGAAAAAATACCGCGAGCTTGAAGCGCAAGGGATGGGCTTCGACGAGATCGACCGCGCCATGGGCGGCGAGCCCAAAACCAGAACCTCGAAGCTGCGCCCCACCAATGTCGATTATTTCGTGGTGCGCGAGACCGACTTCAAAAACCCGCTGGACGCGAAACTTATCCGCGAGCGCTACGCCGACGACGACGGCAAGGTGCGCCGCATCCCGATCTGGCTCGCGCAGGACGACATCATGAGCGTTGTGCCGCACAACTTCCGGGCCTTTGACGGCACCGGCACGGTGCGGGCGGCAGGCTTCTACGAGCAGGGAAAGCTTAAATTCCGCTACCTGCCCAAGGGGGCTGCACCCAAGGAGGAAAACTGGAAGATCGCCGACACCGACGACCCGGACGAGGTGACCAAGCTGTGCGGCTACAAGGTCGATTTCGGCGGGCTCTACCGGGTCAACGTGGTGGGGCTTCGCACGCTGGGCGAGTGCATCGTGCCGACCAAGAGCTGGTACGGCATGGGCTACGCGGTGGCCGCGCTCAAGCGGGTGCGCACCATCCTGGGGCGCTTTACCGGCCTGGTCAACGGCAAGCCCTTCCTGGAGCTGGTCAAGGTGCCCGAAGAGGTCAAAACACCCGACGGCAAGCGGGTGACGCAGTGGATCATTACCGTGGATCTGTCTTGTGACCCGATGGAGCTGGCCCAATACGCCGAGCAGTCTGCCGCACGAGGGGTAGCCGCCATCGGCATGTTTAACGGCCAGGCGAAGCAGGCCGCCCGCTGTGACGATTTCTCGACCTCGCCCGACCTCACACCTGCCCCGCAGGCTCCGCCCCCTCAGAGCGAAGATTCCGGGCAGGGCGAGGCGCAGAAAGACCCGACCTCGGAACGCGCCCGCAACGGACACAAGATGATCCGCGAGGTGGCCGCCAAGGCAGGCATTGAAACGACGCATTTCGACGCCTTTATCCAGCAGCATCTCGGCTACGAGCTTGAGCGCGAGGATGACGCCGACGTGCTGGGTAAGGTCTACCAGTTGATCGTCAAAAATATCAAGACCGACGCTGCCGGGTTCAAGGATCACTGCCGCAGCCTCTTTGAAAACGACACCCAGTAAAAAGGAGCAGAATGTCATGAGTTTTATTAAGCCGACCGTCAATTTCACCCTTTACAGCGTCACGGCCCTTGAAGGAAGAAGCATTCTGCCGGGAGACTTCAGCCACGTCGAAACCCTGAACAAATTCGCCTTCGATAAGGCCCAGGAGTTTGACGGAACAAAGATGGGCTTTGTCACCCTGGGGGACTGTTCCGCGAGCGACTTCGTTCTGCAAAACTGCCGCACGGGCGATCTGGTTTATTTCGGTCTGCGGGTTGACAAGAAAAACATTCCCGCAGCGCTGATGCAGGAAAAAATCAGGGAGGCGGAAAAAGAATTTTTCGCCAACTACCCGAAGCTTGTGCGCGTCCCGAAACACAAACGCCATGAGATCCGCGACCAGGTGCGCTCGGAGCTTCTTGTCAACGCGCTGCCCACCCCGAAAGTCATTCCGGTGGTCTGGGACTTGTTCAAGGGGAAAGCGCTGGTCGGTACGGTTGGCAAAACCGACCTTGAGCGCGTTGAGACCTTTTTCCGGGTTGCCTTCGAGGGAGCCAAGATGCTCGTGGTGCCCGCGATTGACGAGGCGAGGGACATGGATCTCGATCTGTACGAGCGCGTCGAGGAAAACAACCAGGCCGCAACCGACAGCGTGCTGGAGAAGATCGAGGCCAACACCTGGCTCGGTCGCGACTTTCTGTGGTGGCTGCTGTGGCGCTCGGTCGAGGGGCGTTGCAACTTTACCTCGGTGAATTACGGCAGATACACCGCCTATATCGGAAACAAGATGGTGGTCGAGGGCAGCAGCGGCCACGAGCGGCAGAAACTCTCCATCTCCGGCCCCCTGGACACGCTCATGGCGCTGCGCACCGCGCTCAACGAAGGCAAGGTGCCCACCTCCGGCTCCGTGGTGATCGAGTGCGAAGAAGGAACGTGGAGCTTTGTCGTGGTGCATGATCGACCGCTGGATAAGTTTTCCAGCTTCAAGACTCCGGCCATCCTGGTCGAGGTCAACGAAGAGAGCGACGCGCAGGATGGGTTTTGCGCCTGCCTGACCGAAAAATATGCCGTCGTCTGGCAGGGCCTCGGTCTCTACCGGCATCTGTTCGGCGAATTTCTCAAGGATCGTTTTTCCCAGGGGTGGGCCAAGATCCAGCAGGATCTTCAGGCGGCCTAGTCTCTATTTCACAAATTCCCGGCGCGGCATTGATTCCGCGCCGGGAGAAGAAAGGAGCTTTTCATGTTCAAGATTCTGCATACCTCGGACTTCCATATCGGCCCCAAGCCTGAAACTCTCGAAGAGGTCAAGCGCACCACCAGCGCCGTGGCCCTGCATGCCGAAAAAGAGCAGCCGGACCTGATCATCGTCGCAGGCGATACGCTTGATGAACACCAGGGCCGCATCCGCCTGGACTCCGAAGCGGCCCGCTATGCCATCGACCTGATCAAGCGGCTGGCTGCGGTGGCTCCGGTTGCCATCGTGCGCGGCACCCCCAGCCACGACCGCGAAGCGCCCTATATCTTCCGCGAACTCAATACGCGCTACCCCGTGCATGTGGCAAGCCGGATCGAGATGGTGGCGCTGTGTCGCGACGGCTACGGCGGCCCCGGCATGTTCGTGTCCCTCGATGCGGCGGACCCGTCCCTGATCGAGGCGGTGCTGAGCTTCTTCCCGTCACCGGACAAAAGCCATGTGGTCGCAGCCCTGGGGGGCGAGTCGGTCACCGCCTCGAACCTGGTGGCCGCAGAGGCGCTTCACGACGCGCTGCGAGCCATCGGCGAAGTCAACGCGCAACTGCCCGAATCCGTGCCGCGCATCATGGTGGCCCACGGCATGATCGTGGGGTCGGAGTTCTCCAGCGGCACCGTCTCGACCGGCGAGGATCTGGAATTCACCGCGACCGACCTCAACCTGACTCACACCGATTACAAGGCATTCGGCCACGTCCACAAGCGCCAGAGCTTTGCGGGGCAGATCCATTACTGCGGATCTCCGGGACGGCTCAACTTCGGCGAGAAGGAGGAAAAAGGCTTCCTGATGGTCGGGATGGAGGGCCGTCAGGTCGAAAGCGTCGAATTCGTGAAGACCCCGGCGCGGCGTTTTGAATTTTTTGAATTCGATTGGCGCGATTACCAGCCGGATGGTGAGATGCCGGAAGGAACACCTGCGGAGCTGGATGTCTTCAACTATGCCTGGAACGATTTTATCAGTTCCGGCAATGCCAAGGGAGCCGATGTCCGCGTGCGGATTCATGTTCCCGAAGAGTATCGCCACTACCACGGACGCGACACGATTGAAGCCAGCCTCAAAGGGGCCGGTGCCCTCTCGGTCAAGGTGGAGATCTCCATCATCCCCAAGGTGCGAACGCGGGCCGAAGGGATCAGCCGCCTGGAGGGGCTGCCCGCCAAAGTGCAGCGCTGGGGAGATACGGTCGGCGAGGCGATCCCTGAGAGCGTGCTGAAAACCGCCTCCCGGATCGAGGGGATGGACGCCTGCGAGCTGGCCCAGGAGGCCTTGGGGCGCATCGACTACACGCCCGAGCTGGATCAGGCCAGCAACGCATGAAAAATGTTTTCCCAACGATCATGGTGACTCTGTGGGCGGCGGTTCTGGCCGTCGCCCTTTTTATCGTCGTTTTTCGCTAAAAAAACTCCAGGTGCATCATTTTGTGACGGTGCCCTCTTATAGATGAGGGGGAGGAAAGAGTTTTTCAACCGATCACGAAAGGAGCACGACATGAGGAACCTGGTTACCGACGGCAAGTGGGCTGTGAGCTACGAAACAGGCAGCGGGATCGACGGAGCGATCCTGAAGGTCTACCAGATCATTGAGCACAACGCCAAGGGCGAGCGCATCCGCTACAAGGTCAAGCACGGTGACCACTACGGCAAGCGCTTTGACTCCATCGAGACGGCCACGCAATTCGCTTTCAAGCGCGGCTACCTGCAACGCCACGTCATCCCCTGGTGCCGGACATGCCGCACCGTGCATGTGGACGCCAATTCGCGCCGCTCACCCTTCTGCCACCAGCATGCACGGATTATCTTCGAGCAGCCCTTTGCACCGAAGCTGCCCCACTGATCGAACCGGGGAGGCCTCAAGGGTCTCCCCGCACCACAACCGAGCCGAGCTGAGTCAACCGAACCGAAAGGAGAAAAACCATGGGACGTTCTGTTTCTTATCCGACCGACTGCACCGCCGTATGTTTCCGCGACGTTATGTATATGGGCTACCCCGCCGATGAAGAGACCGGCGAGACCGACTTCGACCAGGAGCCCGATAGCTTTCTTGCCCAGATCGAGTTTAACGATTTCGTGGACATGATTCGCTACGAGGCGAACCGCCAGTGGAAATCGCTTGTCGAGTGCGACCGCTTCCTGGACCGCGAGGATCGCGCCATCATGGAGAACGACTTCTGCTATATCGGCGTCTCCGAATACTGCGGGCTGGCAGCCATCTGGCTTAAAAGCAAGGGCGACGAGCTTCGCGACGAGTGGTATTCGGACAGCCAGAGCCTAGCGAATCTGGCCGACGCCTGGTGCGCCCGCATCGAGAAAAAATTCCACGCCCTGTTTGGCGAATACGTCAAGACCGGGACCATGAGCAACGGGTGTGGTGTTTACGAGAAGGCCGCTTGAAAACCTGAGCCGAGCAACGAAAGGAGAAAAACGATGGGATGGACTGAAACCTACAAGCCGCAAGATGTGACCCCGAAGCAATTTCTGATCGACAGAGTTCTCAACTGCGAAAACGAGCACGGCACCTGGAAGGTTCTCGACGCCGCTGCCAAGGGCGGTGTGCTCTATGCCGCCGTGGAGCGCACGGAGCCGGGACGCAAGCCCTTTGTGTTTGCCGCCGTCGTCCTCTATCGCTGCAAAAGCCGGGATGATTACAACATCGCCTGGAAAGATATGTCCGAGGGGATGGGGCCGTTTGAATGCGACTGCCCTGCCCGCATTCTCGACCTGCTTTCTCCAACCAAAAAAGAATACGCCCTGGCCTGGCGCAAGCGCTGCCGCGAGAAAATCGCCATGGCGAAAAGCAAACCGAAAATCCAGATCGGCGACAAGCTGGTGTTTAACAACCCGGTGCCCTTCGGAAAGTTTGGCAGCTTTCGGACTTTTTTCATGACCGACATGCGAAAGATGCACGCCTCGCTCAAAAAAGACGGACCGGCCCAGGTCAAGCTCAACCGCAGGCTGCTTGCCGATCATGGCGAATATAAAGTCTACCGGGGCAGCAAGAAAATCCACGGATAACTCACACGAAAAAGGAGAAATCATGCACGGAGAAAAATGCCCCTGCGGCAAAAAGTCCGAGATGTACGGGCGCTGCTGGAAGTGCCTGGAGCGAGACGAGCAACGGCGCGACGGGCACCTGCCGCCCGAGAACGACACGCCCTGCCTCGGTCAGAATCCGATGGACATTCATAAGTGACAAAACAGAAAGGATTCCACTATGGAGCGAAAAAAGAACGCACCCTACAAATGGACCATCACCAAGGATCTCGTCAGCGACCCCGAGGAAACATGCGTCGGCATCACGGGACCGCACAACGCCAACCTTGACAACATTGACCTGCCGGATCGCTTTCGTATGTACGACGACGATCAAGAGCGCTGCTATGAGGGTGTTTGCAACTGCCTCTCCAGCAAGCACAAGCAGGTGGACGGCTTCGAGCCCCTGGATGACTTCGGCGAGCCGAACGCCGGTTGCACCATCATCGCCTATTTCCAGAAGGAGCCGCCAAGGTTTCCTGACTCGGTGATCGAGAAAACCAAGGCCGGATTCTGGGTCATGCTGTAATCCGGCAAAAATAGTGCTGTCCGACACGGTTGACATATCAAACAAAAAGGAGCTGAAATTATGAGCCTGAATTACGACCTGAGCGAAATCGAAGACTTCAAAAATGTGTGCTTTGACGACGAAGAAAATATCTCTGCGATCACCGAGACGCTGATCTTTTACTGCTTGGCGCTGGAGGTGCCGCGCCTGACCGAATGCACCCTCGAAGAGTTTTGGGTGCGCATGCAGATCCATGACCGGCTGGTCGGTCCGCTTGCAAGAGAATACGACAAGCACGACGGCGGCCCCAAGGATCGCCCCATCACCTACCCGGAGCTTGAGGCGCACCTGGGGCTTAAAACCAACGCCTCGAAAAAGGCTTGGGGCAAATGGATTGGTGGACTGGCCGAGCAAAGCCGGGTGCGCATCCTGGACGAACTGGAATACGAAAGCAGAAAGGAGCAGTCGCAATGCGCGTAATCGAGGTCGCAGTTTACACGCTGGACGAGCTTGAGCCCGCCGCACGCAGGCGGGCAATCAAGGACCAGGTGCAGCGCCGCGCGGGCTTCCACAGGGAGATGCTGGAAGCGCTTGTCGAGCGCGAGCTTGAGCAGTCCGGGTACTTCAATCCGAAAGTGAAGATCGAGCGGATCAACGAAGGGTATCTGCGCAGTGGGGCGATGATTGTTCAGGGTTCGATGGGGGCAAATCAGTGCGAGAGGCTTTTCAAGAGAGTGAGCCCGCCGCAGGGCCTTGATTTCTCCGGAATCCTCTACGGCAGTTCCCCGCCGCTGGGCCTGGGGCGCGTGGTTCTGGTGGAGAGGTCCGGAAAGTATCACCCCTTCCCTGCGGCCTCTCTCGACTTCGAGAGGATCAAGAAGGATCTCTGCCGCCAGTGCGTGACCGAGATCCGCCACCAGCGAAGCGAAGAGGTCATGGCCGAAGACATTCGTGCCGAAGGCTACGAGTTTTTCGCGGACGGGACGTTGTTCCGGACGAGCGACAAGGAGGATGGCTGATATGGGATTGGCAAAAAGAGCGCCGCGCTGGGTGCGCGGGGTCGAGTGGATCAGAAACACGGTGAAGCGCTCACGCACCATTGAGTTTGTGCCGATTGATACTGAATCGGCGCTGCTTCGCTCCCTCAAGCACTCGGCAGAGATCCAGGTGTGCTACCGCGAGCGTGACGGCTGGATCGCCATTTTGTGCAAAAACAACCGCGACCAGGGTTTCGAGTACGCCTTGCCGCGCCCCGTTGAACATCGCGACCGGGTGCTGAAAGCCCTGGCGAAAGAATACCTCAAGTAAAAAGGAGACCTGAAGATGAACAACATTATTCTACCCAGAGACGAACAACCCCCGGTGCGCATCCGGGGGGAGCTGATCGGACATGGAGAAAATAAACTCTCCCCCAGCGGCCTTGAAAACAAGCGCTGGACCGAATGCAGCATCTACGAAACAGACAAATCGGAATACGTCGCCCATGTGGTCGGCAGATCCCTGGTCGAGGGCGAGTCGGACCGAAATTGGGTGGCGATTGCCTCAACCCCCAGAGCGCTTGCCACAAAGATCGAGGCGCGTTTCGGCAGGTTCCACCTGGCCGTGCAGACCGCCTTTCAGCGGGCCGGGATCTGGGAGCAGGCCGCCTCCGAAGTGTGCTCCGTGGACTCGGGCGAGGATCAAGACTGCGCCCTGGTGTTTTCCCCGGTGCCGCAGCGCATCGAAGTCAAGGCGCGGCGCGAAGGGGCGTTCCCGGTTGAGATCCGGGTCGCAAACGGTAGCCAATCGCTGGACATCGAAGAGGCGGAAAAAACCATCATGACGATGATCGATGCCGTCTCGGCAGCCCGCAAGTGGTCGGGAGACGCCTTGTGAGTGCATCATTTTAAGTGGGTGCCCTCTTGCATTATGAATACCGCAACGGGGCGCTGCTGTTCTCAAATGGAGAGAAGCTGCCGCTTGCAGATTACATCCAGAGGTTCAACGTCATAAAAACCCCGTGGCAGGAAAGCGCGGCGCATGAAGCCGCCCGCTACCTTGAACGCCACCCGCACGGCAGGGTCTGTGATCTTGTCGCGCTGATCGGGACTATCTGCGCAGCGGCAAAGGCAGCCCACCGCAAATAAGGAGCTGAAGATGAAACGAGCGAAAAAAGCAAAAGCCACGGCAGTCTGTAAAAAGTGCAAGCGCCGCATTACAGACCCGGAATCCATCGAGCGCGGTTTCGGGCCGCAGTGCTGGGCCTCGGTCAACGGGGGCGGCACGCCGAAGCAGCCCGCCGTGATTCGCGTTGCGCCGAAACGGTGGCGCATTGTTCGGTCAAGGCTGAACAGAAAAAGCCAGGGCCGGACCTATCACCTGCGCCCCGGACTGTCCTCGGATCAGATGGCTGTTTCGCTGCCCGACGGGACTCAGTACGACGTGCGTCCCCTTGCGTATCACACCGAGGGCTGCGTTGACTTCGGTCGTCGCGGCGACGGGGCGCTTGATTGTGCCCGCTCGATTCTGGCCGACTGCCTGGGGCTGGCCGCAGCCGACCTCCATTACGAGCGCTTTGCTGAAGAGATCATTGCGAAGGCGAACCGGCTCGGCGAAGACCTGAACGAAGACGAGATCCGCGCCTGGGCCATGCGGGCCGATGCCGACCGGCATCCATGTGAAAACTCAAACAGAAAGGAAATGATGGCATGAAACTGAAATCATTGACCCTCAAAGGATTCAAGGGCCTGCGTGCTGGCGTGGGGCTTGAAGAAATTACACTGGACTTTGATGCCATGCCGCAGGGGCTGGTGGCGATCTGCGGGGCGAATGGCATGGGCAAAACCACCATCCTCGACAACCTGCATCCCTACCGGCTTATGCCCTACAAACTGCGCGACTCCAAAAGCTGGACGCCCACCTCGTTTAGTTTCTACGGCCAGTGCTACGGGCGCGAAGCCTACAAGGAGCTTGTCTTCGAGATGGGCGACAAACTCTACAAGTCGGCGCTGCTGATCGACACCGAGCGCAAGAAGCAGGAGGCCTACCTGTTTGTGAGTGAGGATGGTCTGTGGGCTGCGCTTAACGACGGCAAGACCGGCACCTATGACCAGGCCATCGAAGAGGTCTGCGGGTCGCCGACGCTGTTTTTCACCGGGCCTTTCCGTGCCCAGGGGGCAAGGCCTCTGACCAGCTACACCCGAGGCGAGATCATGGGCGTGGTGGCCGAACTTCTCAACATCGACCACATCCGCCGCCAGGGGGAAAAGGCCCGCGAAGTGTGCGCGGTGCTGGACGCAGAGATCGCCAAGTCCTCCGACAGCCAGCGGCGCATGCAGGAAGCCCTTGAGGATCTGCCCCGCCTGAAGGAGAACCTGGAGCAAATATGCGAAAAGGAAGCCGACGAAGAACAGGCCTTGCGGGGTCTGAACGCTCTGCTTGAAGACATTGACAAGGAACTGTCCCAGGCTCACGAGCAAAAGGCGATCTTTGCCTCCGAGAAGCGCAGACTTGATAGCCTGGTCGAAAGACGTGCGGAAATTCATAAGGACATCGGCGACCTGCACGCCGAAGTCGCCACGGAGAAGCAGGCCCTTGGCAGGCTCAAAGACCGCCACCTTGGCAGCTTGTCGGCGCTGGAAGCCAAGCGCAGACAGGCGCTTGATAAACTCGAAGAAGAGCGCCGTTTCGATACCGAGAGCGCCGAAAAAAGAAAATCCGAGGTGCAGGTCAAAATCGATCGGGCCGAGAAGATTCTTGCCAACGCCGACGAGGTGAGAGAAAAGGCCCGGCAGGAACCCGGCCTGCGGCAGGAACTGGACCAGCTCAACCAGGAGCGTAAAGACCGGATCGCCCTTCTTGACGATCTGACAAAGCAAGAGGCCGAGCTGAACCTTTTGACCAACCAGAAGCACGGCCTGGAAGCCATTGCAAGCGGCATGGAGAAGCAGGCCCAGAGCCTGGAAGGTCTCGACTGCCACGCCGACGGTTCAGGGTGGGTCAATGAGTCCTGCCCGCTGCTCAAGGGGGCTGTTGAAGCAAAGGAGAAGGTCGCCAAGGCTCGCGGCGAGGTCGAAGAGATCTGCCGCAAGATCGAGCAACACCCTCTGCGGCTCCACCCGGAGAAAATGAAGACGGCCCGAGAGCAGCTTTATGACACCGAGGACCGCATCAAGCAGGCCGAAGACAACCTCGCCCAGGTCGAGAGATACACCCGGCTGGTGCCGGAGCTTGACGGAGCCGAAGAGCGCATCCAGGAACTGCGCGACGACATGGCGCAGGTCGAGCGCTGCCTTGCCGAGACCCTGAGCCGGATCGACCGGCAGCGCGAAGAGGTGATCAGCGACATCGACCAGCAAAAAAGCTCTCTTCAGAAAACCGTCGAAGAAGAAAGAGCCGGGCATGAAGCGCGGTTGATAAAGCTGGGAGAGAAAGAAGAGGCACTGCTGGAGGCCATGCGAAAAGTGGCCGAAGAGATCGAGACGCTGCAAAGATCTCTTGGCGAAGATCCGGACAAGGCGATCATCCGGATCGAGAGAAAGCGCAAAGACACGCTTCAGGGCATTGAGGACCACGGCAAGTGGTTGCAGGGAACCCGAGAGAAAAAGGCCGCTGTCCGCTCGCGGATTGAGGCGCTGGAGAAAACGGCTGCCGAGCACGCCCAGATCAGGGAGCGGGTGCGGGCCATCGAAGACGAGCTGGCCGATTGGAAGCTTCTTGCCAGGGCCTGCTCCAACGACGGGATCATTGCCCTTGAGATCGACGACGCGGGGCCGACGATTGCCTCGATTGCCAACGACCTGCTTTCAGCCTGCTACGGCTCGCGCTACTCGGTGCGGCTGGAGACGCAGAGCGAGAAGGCCGACGGCGGCATGAAGGAGGTTTTTGACATCACCGTGTTTGACTCAGAGCACAACGAGAGCAAAAGCCTCTTCGACATGAGCGGCGGGCAGACGGTGTGGATCAACGATGCCGTCACCCGTGCGATCTGCCTCTACAACATGCAGTCAAGCCAGCGCGTCTTCGGCACCCATTACAGCGACGAGAGCGACGGGGCGCTTGACGGAGAGCGCAAGGAGGAATTTTTCGCGATCAAGAAAAAGATGATGGAGGTCGGCGGACACTCGCGGGAGTTTTTCATCTCGCAGACGCCTGAAATGGTTGACATGGCAGATGCCCGGATCGTGCTTGAGCCGGGAGCTGTTTCGATTCAGTGAAAAAAGGGTGGGAAAGACGGGGGAGGCCTTTGCGGTCTCCCCCTTTTTTTGTTTGCGGAAAGCACAGAAGACCTTACGGCAGAGCTGCCTGGCGACATCGGAATTCCGCGCACCGGAGTCAGCTCAGCAGGTTAAGACATTTCCTCTGCGAGATTAACGTAAGCCCTGCCGCCAACATCCACCACGACGGGGATCTTCAGGTCGGGAGAGGTAATGCGCACCCTGGCGTCTTTGGGCACCAGGAATGAGACCCGGCCATTGCTGTCTGTCTGCTTGCTTTGCGCCGATGCGTCCACAAGCTTTGAGCCGGAGAAAAACGGTGCCCGCTCGATCTGCGCGGTGAAGGTGGCGCGGCCCTTGGGCGACAGGCCCAAAAGGGCACTGTCAATCTCAAGGGTCGCAGGGTCGGCAGGCTCGGCGACCGGCCCAAGGATCTGCCCGAAGAAGCGCGGCGTTTCGTTTTCGTCCGACAGGGTTGCCATCTTGAGATAGAAGGCTGGGTCTGCCTTGGTGTTCCAGGTAAAAAACCCGTCCACCGTGCTGAGCTGATCGATCCGCTCTTCGTCCACCTCGACAAAGCTGCCCTCCGGCTGCTCGGCCTGATACACCCTGACGCGGGTGGCTTCCACCTCATCCGGCTGCGGTGCCGCCAGCTTGAATTTAATCGTTCGCATCGCCAAAATCCTTTATCGCCTGTATGGTTTTGCTCCGGCCATCTCCCAGAAAATCGAGCCCCTGGTTGGCAAGCGCATTGATCGCCTCAAGCAGACCCTGGGTCAGCACGTTGTCGGCAAAAGCGGCAAGGACTTGCAGGTCGGCCACAATGCGGTGCAGGGTTGCCGTGCTGGTTGCCGCCTGAGCCCTGCGGCCATACTGCTGCGCTGCATCCGTTGCAATGTCGGCACGCATCCAGTAAAAGACCACCTCTGAAAAGTGAGACGACAGATCGGCTCGCGCCCGAATCTTATCGGCGAGGCTTGCAGACAGACTTGCGACCGCCCGTGTCGTCTCTCCAGTTGCCGCCGCGATGTCCGCAGCGCTTTTTTTGACCTCTGCCAGCGAGGCGGACGGCGCTACGGAGAAGCGGGCCTTGTGCGGTGGCGACAATGAAGTTTCCCCTGTCCGGCGCATCTTGTCGGCAATCAGGGCCTTCGCGTCGCCGCGCATCCGGTAGTAGGCAACATCCGACAAAAGCCCCACCAGGTCACTGCGGGTTTTTTCCGTCCTGGCTGAAGGCGCGGAAATATCCGTCACAAACCTCTCATGACGCGAAGCTGTCGCCTGCGTCCCGGCGCGACGAGAGCGAACATCCGCCCCGGAAAGATCTGCACCCGCCCTGCTCAGACCAAGCGTTGCAACGGGAGTGTCGAGCCCCGCCCGCATGCGGTAATAAGACAGATCGGAGGCTGCGACAAGAAGGTCGGCAAGCCGCCGCTCGACAGATGCTGCCGACGCCGCGCTTTGCGCCGTCGCCCAGACCTGCTGCGCCCAGCTCGCGTTCAGCTCGCAGAGGGTTTTTACAACCTGCGGAGCAAGGGTGAAAAGATCCTGCCTGGCGTGAACGCTCTTTGCAGCAGGCAGCGAGACATCCTGCCGGGAGATCTTGGTGGCGCTTGCTGGAAGGCCCGCGTCCGCCGTTTTGTTGACCAGAGCCTGAAGCGTGAGGCTGGCATCTCCCCGCATGCGATATGAAAGCGTGTCGGACAGTCTGGAAAACAGGTCGGTTCGGGCTGCCACCGATTGAGAGAGAGAGGCCTGTGCGCCGTGCGATACGCTGTGCGTCGAAGCGGCTGCCATAGCGGCGTCATGAGCGGACCTGAAAGCCTCTGAACTGCTGGCACGCAGCGACAACAGGGCGCGTCGAATCGCTGCCGCGTTCATGTTTGAGCCCGCCCGGCGCTTTACGCTTTGCGACCCCGAAAGATGAAGCCCTGACCGCTTGGAAGAACCGTGTGCCACGGACGACGACAGACAGCAGCGGCGGTGGTAGGCTTCAATCGCAGCAGCCGTTGTGAAACTCCATGTCGCAGACCATTCACCCCACGCCATCAGCTATCATCCCCCGCCCGTACTCGCCAAAAATGTTCGGTATTAGCTGCAAGCCCATCAACGCCAAGCGTTGTTCCACCTGTCACAATCTGATCGACCACCGGAGCTGTAAATAGGTTATCTTCCGCGACCTGGACCTGGTATTTCGTGGCCCCCGGCACTGCCTGCCATTCGAGCGTAACCGGCTGGGATTGGGTGGAGAATTGTGCCGGGCTGGTCAGGGTTGGAGCGAGAAGGCCGCCTCCCCCCGCCATATCGAAAATAAACGGCCTACTAACCGGCATGAGCAGGGCGTAGGGAGTTTCGTGGAGTTGGGCGATTTGGGCATCGTTAGGCGTATCTGCCAATATCAACCCAACATATATATCCGCATGAATACATCTTTGTGCTAGACTAGAATACCTATTCCCCCACGTAACCCGAGTTATAGTACGCCCTGTGTTCCATGTATCTGTAGTGTCAACTACATCCCCATTAACCAGTAAAGAGCTGTTATGAAAAGATATAGTGACGTTTTTTTCACGAACGTCAATTGTGGCGGATTTCGTACCTGTAAAACCAACAACACCACCGATATTATAAATCGCGGGTACCCCTGTGTTTTTTATCTCAACAACAACCTCTCCGCCGTTGTCAAGGGTCAAACATAGCCAATCTGACCAGTCGTCGTATGTCTTATTAAACGCCCTTGCTTTTGTTTTGAAAAAGCAAAATATAGAATCTAATTGCGGCGATGAAACAACCTCTGATACAATTCTATCTCTGTTTTGTCCACCGCGAAAAAACACTGAATTTTGTGTGAATGCTGCCCCATCGAGCAGCCTATCTCTTGTGTCTGTAACAACATTGTGGGAAGTTAATCCGCCCACCTCCCAGAATGGCCGCAGTTCAACAATGCTGGCATGATCAATCCCCATCTGCTCCGCATTCGCCCGCACAGCATACTGCACTGCTTCAGGCGGCCCCCACATCGGGGGCTTTATGTCAGGACGGTAGATCATGCGTAGGTTGCTTGTTTGACACGGACAGTAACGCCGGTCAGCCCGTAGGTGATATCGTCGTTGACAACGCGCACACGGAATTTACCGCACTGGTTTGCATCCACGGGGATAACCCTCTCAGTCTGAGCACCTCCGGCAGTAAACGGCAGCGGCACCGAAAAGGGCGCGGCATCAATGCTCTCGAAATTTGTCCCGTCCACGTCTCGCTCGATCTGGATACGGGCAGAACTTGCAGTCGCTAAAGCATCAAAGGTCGCAACGACGCTGATCTCCGCGCCGGTCTTACCCGCATTATCGACCGTGCCAAAAACGAAATTACTTGCCGCCGCAATACTCTGCGTGGTTCCAAGCTGGCTATATGATCCAAAAGTAAATCCGCCCA